>Ga0209427_10002833_pt1 | contig 20381 bp, 17 predicted proteins | sample DeeMarSWOR136_30_FD_187465 | JGI IMG/M metagenome (GOLD analysis project Ga0209427, IMG submission 187465) | Marine sediment microbial communities from White Oak River estuary, North Carolina - WOR-1-36_30 (SPAdes) (version 2) | ecosystem: Environmental > Aquatic > Marine > Intertidal zone >...
AATACACGTCTTGAGACAGTAAGTGAGTTACCCGGGGCTTCAGTCATATGGTGGTTCGACCAGACGGACATGGCCCGGGCGAAAAGTATCCTTGGCGGCACCACCTGCATCGCCGGAAATGTGCCCAGCTCTTTATTGTGTACCGGTACACCACGTGATGTTAAAGCATATTGCCGGAAGTTAATCGAACTCTGTAGTAAAGGAGGGGGATATATATTGACCGGGGGGGCGATTATCGACGAAGCGAATCCCGACAATCTGCGTGCGTTGATGGAAGCCTCCAAAGAATACGGGGTTTACTAGTCATACACAACAGTAAACATAGTAATATCACTTTGGAATGTCCCGTTGGCACCTTGTAAATGAACGACAGTTCACTTCTTCCTCTCTCCCTACATACACTTTCCAAACAGGTAAAGGAATACACTTGGAAGCCAATCCGTTCAAGATATGGTGTGAAGAGAATATAATATATAAAGTCACCCAAAAGCAAATGTACTATAGAGAAAACCTTGTTGACATACGACGATATGTTATAGTATATTCCTGATAGATTTTATATAATGAAGATTATATTCTGTAATGTTGAATAGAAAAATAACAGGAGGAACATTAATGCCATCGTTTGAAGGAAAAGTGGCCATCGTTACTGGTGCCGGGCAGGGAATAGGTAAAGGGATCGCACTTTATCTTGCCAAACTGGGCGCGAATATCGCTATCGTCGAACTAAATATGGAGACCGCGGGTGAAGTGGCAAAGGAAATTCAGGAAATGGGCCGGAAAGCCATCACCGTACATGCGGACGTTGCCAACTTCGACGACACTAAAAACATGGCCAAGCAGGTCATAAACGATCTGGGCGGCATCGACATTCTCGTCAACAACGCCGGATATGTGAAACCCGAACAATCATTATTTATTTCGGAAGATGTAGCCTACTGGCAAAAGGTCATTAGCGTGTGCTATCACGGCGTTATCTATTGTAGCCGGGCTGTCCTCGACCATATGATGGAGAAGAATTATGGGAAGATAGTCAGCATCGCTTCCGATGCCGGACGTGTCGGCCAGCAGGGGCAGGCAGTCTATTCCGGCGCCAAGGGCGCGGTTATCGCCTTTTCAAAAGCACTCGCCAGAGAAGTTGCCAGATACAACATCAACGTCAACTGCGTTTCGCCCGGCGCTACCTGGGGTCCCGGCATGGAAACCATGCCGAAGGAGATGCAGGAGAAAATTGCCAAATCGTACCTGTTCCGCAGATTAGCCCAGCCGGCGGATCATGCCAACGCCGTAGCGTTCCTAGCTTCCGATGAGTCCAACTATATTACTGGTCAGACCATAAGTGTCAGCAGCGGTTACACAATGATTTAAAGTGAGCCGGTAGGGCTATTCAAGGTATTAAAGGCCATGACATACACTGATATCATTGTCGAAAAAAGGGGGCCGGTTACCTGGCTTACTCTCAACAAGCCCCGCGTACGGAACGCGATGGGCAGACAAACGCTCATAGAGATACTGGCATGCCTGGAAGACGCAGCCGGCGACCCGTCCGTAGTGGTGCTGGTCGTCAGGGGCGCGGGAAATACCTTTTGCACCGGCATGGACGTTAAAGAGGGTATTTCGCCAGGCGGTCCGGGTGCGGAGGAGTTTACACAACTGGCCGACAGGGTCTTCCAGGGCGTTAAAAAGTTCCCCAAAATTACCCTCTCTGTCGTAGAAGGTTACTGCATGGCCGGCGGCTTTGAACTGGCGCTATGTTGTGACTTCATAATCGCCGAGGAAAACTGCAAGATAGGCGATGGTCATATCAACTTGCCCGGCTTCGTACCTAATGCCGGAGCTTCGGTCTACCTGCCGAGGTTAGTCGGCATCCGGAAAGCCAAGGAAATTCTTCTTACGGGGGACCTTATCAGTGGCAAAGAAGCCGAACAAATCGGACTGGCTAATCGTGCTGTGCCTGCTGATAAACTTGAGCAGGTGGTTGATGACTTTATAACAAAACTCGTAACCAAATCACCGCTGGGTTTGAAGTATATGAAAATGCTTATCGATAAAGGCGCCGAATGCAGTACGGAAACGGCTCTGGCACTGGAGCGTACAACTCTAAAGATGATAGTGAATACTCAGGATTATAAAGATGCGGTATCCGCAGCAGAAAAGAAACGGAAACAGGGCTCTAAGGGGAAATAACGACGCATAATAAAAGTTAAGGAAACGAGAAAGATAATAATAAACAAAGGAGACAAATCATGGCGTGGACCAAAGAATGGACTAAAGTAGATGGGTATTGTACCGAAGAGACGATTTACGAAAAGAAATACTTTAAAATGGGTGGTGTTGCCCGTATAACCATGGCGAACACCAATCCCAAGGGGCTAAACTTCATCAGTTTCAAGGGTATGGCTGAAATGTGCGCCTGTTTCCGCGAGGCCAGACTGGATGACAGTATCGGAGTCGTTATTCTAACCGGGGCCGGCGATAAATCATTCTGCGCCGGCGGAGACCTGCGAGAAGAGGGCGAGGAGAAAAAGCCTAATGATTTCCAGCAGATGCCCGATGTCCATCTGGCGATGAGGTTGTGTTTAAAGCCGATTATCGCGGTGGTCAAAGGTTATGCCATCGGCGCAGGACACCACTATGCCTATCACTGCGATTTGACAATCGCCGCCGATAACGCCATTTTTGGGCAAGTAGGTCCCAGGGTTGGGAGCCCTGCCAGCGGTACAGACGTGGCCTATCTGGCCAGGGTCATCGGTCAAAAAAGGGCCAGAGAAATGTGGATGCTCTGCCGTCGATATACTGCTGAGCAGGCGCTCGAGTGGGGCTTGGCTAACGCAGTAGTACCGCTCGATAAAATCGACGAGGAAGTTGAAAAATGGTGCCAGGAATTACTGGAAAAAGTCCCCACCTGCCTCAAAGTAGTCAAGGCCAGTTTTGACGAAGAGCTGGAGATGATGTCCCACCACACGATAGATTACTACCCCACCCTTATCAACCCCACCTATTTTGGGGGCCCGGAGATGCGGGAGTCCATGCAGGCGTTCCTGGAGAAAAGGACACCGGACTGGGGTAAAGTCAGGGGCAGGCCCGACGATTTTTAGAAATAGCGAACGTCCCGGTCCGTCTAAAGATAGTCTATGATGAGTATTCTGGCCGGGAAGCCCCGAATTTAGAAGACCGGGCAGTCTGCCAGGATTGGCCGGTTCAGTAGCTGATTTTACAAAACCTGGAGGGTATATGGCAGGGACGCTGGATGATATTAAGGTACTGGACCTGAGCCGGGCATATGCCGGGCCTTTTTGCACGTTACTGCTCAGGGACCTGGGCGCCGAAGTCATTAAGGTCGAGAGAAAAGAAGGGGATACCGTCCGCCTGGACAACCCGCTCACCAAGGGCGGTGAAAGCGGTACGTTCATTATTCTGAACCGCGGCAAAAAGAGTGTGACGCTGGATGTCAGAACGGCGAAAGGCCGCGAGATATGCAAGCAACTGGCCGCCAGGGTGGACGTGCTCGTGGAGAATTTCAGCCCCGGCACCATGGAAAAACTGGGGCTCGGCAGCGATGTACTCTGTGCGCTGAACCCGCGGCTTATATACGCTTCGATTTCCGGCTACGGCCATACCGGCCCGAAGAGGGACGCAGTGGCCTATGACCCCATCGCACAAGCGATGGGCGGCATGACGAGCGTCACCGGCTACGAGGACAGCCCACCTGTAAAGTGCGGCGTGTCCGTCGCCGATTTCTCGGCGGGCCTGTTCACGGCCTTCTCTATTACCGCCGCCCTTCACCACCGGGAAAAGACCGGTGAAGGCCAGACCATCGATATGTCGCTCCAGGATTGCATCTGGCTTCTTACCTCTATCGAGTTTTCTCCTCCCTATTTCATTAACGGGAAAGCCCTGCCCAGGCTGGGGAGCGGTCATCCCGCCATGGCGCCGGGCAATCAGTACATGGCCAAAGATGGCCCGGTCTTTATCTGCACCGGAGTGCTGGAACAGATCCATAAGCTGTACCGGCTGATGGGGAGGGCTGACCTGGTGGACTCGCCTCTCGGGGCTAACCAGAAGGAGCGCTACAAGCACAAGAAAGAGATAGATGCCGTCGTGGGGGAGTGGACCAGTACCAAGACCGTAGACGAGATTGTGAAGATACTGCATGATGCGGAAATACCAACCTCCCCCGTACCATCACTGGAACAGGTGTGTAACGACCCGCAGCTCTACGAAAGGGAAATGATTATCGAGGTGGAACAGGAACTCTCCGGCCCGGTCAAGACCCCCGGGTCGCTTTTCAAGATGTCGAAGACTCCCGGCAACATTAAGTATCCTTCTCCCCTACTCGGCGAACACAACCTAGAGGTCTATTCCGGCATGCTTGGATATTCCGCAGAAGAAATAAACCAACTATCAATTGACGGTGTCATTTAAGCGATAACATGAGTTTTTTCAGGTAGCTTAAACAAAGTCGGTAGACTGGAAACAGTGAAGTAATCGCCTGAATGCAGGAGGTAGTCAAATGGATTTAGGAAGCATCAATTTAGTAGTCAAAAATCCCGATACAGCGATGATGACGTATCTGAAGTTGATCGGAACAAACAACGTCCAGGAAGTAATTAAACTGGAAGGACTCACAGATACTGTCGATACGGTCGATGGATATTACATAAAGACAAAACCACTTCACTTGGGGGTGTTCACCCCGCAAGATTCGAAAGGTAGGATGGGGCAGTTTCTCGAGAAGTACGGAGAAGGCATTCATCATATTGATATGTTTTTAGGACAGGATGAGTTCGAGGAGACATACACCAGGTTTCAAAATGAAGGCCGGCCTGTTTCCGAGAAAGTGGCTTACATCGGTAAATTCAGCGAAGCCATATTCTGGTTGGACGGCTCCGGAGAGCAGGGGGTACCTATAAGATTTTGTACGAAAACGTACCGTGGCTTAAGCCTGTGGGAAAAGACCGATTACCTGGATACCCCGAGAAGATTTAAGAAAATCGATATTACCGAAGAATTCATCAGGCCGCGAATAGTTATAAACAGCATCATGGTAACGGTGAATGACTGGGAACACCAACGGCAGATATGGTCGAGCATTGTTTCACGGCCAGCGGTAGACACGGGTAACATTTTCACACTGGAACCAGGACAGGTGGATGATGGACGGGGCAATATCTTCGTGCCGGTCAGATACCAGTTCTACCAGAGCAAAGGAATAAACCTGTATTGTGCGTTGAATAAAGATGCGCCGATCAACAAGGTAATGGCCCGCCGAGGAGTTAACGGCATGTTCCATAACCTGGCCGGCTACGTTACCAGGGACAGAGTCCATGAATATTTCAGACAACTTGAAGAGGCAGATTTTGCTATGGTCGATCCAAAACCTGCTCTCAACACGAACAAGGGGAACGGCAACTACTTTTTCTTCGTGCATCCTATCTGCACCCACGGGGTGCTATGGGAGTTCGTATCCATGTTTACTAGAGATGAATCATGCCGGGCCCGATATGATTGGAGCGATACGGGTACTAATCTGGTACCACCAGAAGTAAATAACTAAAGACATACCAGGGGTTTTTAGTAGAGCCAGAAGGGGAGTTGAACCATGGAATTATTCGCTGCTAATGAATTAAAACTAAGTAAAAACGTGAAAAAGGGGGACAAAGAAAGCCTGCTATCGCTCTTTAGGCCTGAAGACAGGTTTAAAAATACCAAGGTACTTATTGATGCTGTAGAAAATTCCAGCGTCAGGGTATCCTTAGAAAATTTAGGTGAAATCGACCTGAAGCTGGGTGACGATATGGAAAAAGGGCAAAAAAAGACCATCATGACCCTTTTCTGGTTTAGCGAAAGGTCGAAGCCAATCACAATGATGAAGGATGCCCAGGCCGGCGATCCCGTTAAAATAAATATATATAAACTCGATAGCTAATCCGGATATGGCTGCTGCCAGTATATCGAAAAAGGTTACATGCAGATAGGTACATTTATTAATGATATTCAACAGTAGCACAAGCGACGATGAACCTGAGCATAATACCTGCTTCATTTCTTAATCAAACCGACGTTAATAAAAGCCATAATCGCCAAGGAGGTTTCTAATGGACGCGATTATCGGAACAGGGAAGATATCAAAAAGGGAGTATGAAGTTATCGCTAACCGCAATATCGCCATACCCATGAATGACGGCATAAAAATCGACGTTGATATCTTCCGTCCCAATAGTAAAGGCAGGTTCCCTGTATTGCTGGGAATCGCCCCCTTTGACAAAGAAATCCAGTCGGAACGTATCTGGCCGGCAGCCACGAGGTCAAGACGTATCCGCGGTCTTCCGGATGCAGCTGTAGAGATGCCAGCAATAGACTTCTTTGTTCGCCGGGGCTATGTTCTAATAATCGGCAGTGTACGAGGGACGGGCAAGTCCGGAGGCGTTTTCCAATATTTGAGCCAGCGGGAGATACAGGACACGTACGAAACTATCGAATGGGCCGCCGGGCAACCCTGGTGCAATGGGAACGTTGGTATGGTTGGTCTGGGATATTATTCGGCGCATCAGTCTCTGGTGGCCCAGTTGCAGCCGCCCCACCTTAAAGCCATTGCACCCATCGGCACATTCTGGGATAATTATCGTCATTTCTGGTGGCCCGGAGGCGTACTTCAAAAAGGTTTTCTTCGATGGCTGGTTTCATTGGTAAATTTTAATATACACACTGAAAAAAGCGTTCTTCTGGAGCAATTGGGTAAGAAGAAATACGAAGAGGCTATCGCTGGTGCTTTGATGGACAAAGATATCTGTGCGGCACCGGAAATAGTAGAAGCTTTAAAAAATCCTTATGCACTGGGAAATGCCAACTATCTGGATATCGTCCTGCAGCCGGTAATTAATGATTACTGGTTGGAGCGCGGTGCCAGTATTGATTTTAACAAGCTTAAAGTCCCCGCTTATCTTGGAGCCGCGTCCCACCGTCCCAGCGTCTTTTACTACTGGCCTGACCTGAATATTCCCAAGAAGTTATTGTTCTTCCCTCCCGCTTATACCGACCGGCCTTTTTATCAAATATCGTGGGAGTTACTTCGCTGGTTCGACCACTGGTTAAAAGGCATAGATACCGGCATCATGGATGAGCCGCCTGTGCGAATGTTTGTACAAGGCTCAAATGAGTGGCTATCAGCCGACGATTTTCCTATACCAGGGACGAAGTGGATACCTTTTAACCTGCACGAGAATTTTAGCCTGTGCGAGATAGAACCGTGGCCGGAAGCGGCCTCGGCTTCTTACGATGATGCTCCCGGGAATAGAGGCAGTCTAATGTATAGTTCTGCTCCCTTGGTGGAAAATACTGAAATTGCCGGACCAATAATAGTAAATCTTTTTGCTTCGTGCCGGGGCACAGATATGAATTTATTCGTGGGATTATGGGACGCTGATGCCGAGGATAAAGAGGTCTGCCTGACGCGGGGTTATCTCAAGGCTTCGCATCGGGAGCTCGACCCGGAACTGTCGAAGCCATGGCTTCCGGTCCATAAGCACACCAACCCCAAGAAATTGACGCCAGGAGAGGTTTACCAGTTCAGTTTCGTCATGAATCCCACCGCCAATCTCTTTAAGGCGGGCCACCGGATAGTCCTGAAGATCAGCAGCGCCGATGATGAACCTGAGAACCTTTATCAGGTAGGGCATGAACATCTTTGTTCACAGACTCCCAACACGATAACCATCCACCATAATGCACGATATCCTTCGCACCTCATGTTACCAATTACCAGGGGCAATATCATTGGCACTTACGTGTCAGGAGGTGATATCAGTCTGAAGAGCAGGGAGTTCATGAAGCTCAAATAGCCCTGTATTACGTATCTGGCCTACGTCCGCTTCTGGATTACTTGCCAGTTTCCTTTTGTCTTTTTTCTCGCCACTCTTGTTCGCCGAAGTGCAACGCCATCGAGCAGGCGTCAGCAAATCGAAAGCTCATCTTGTAGTCCATATCGTATATCGCGTTGCAGGTCGCTTTGATCATAGCAACCGAAACAGGCCTCATTGAAGCTATTTTTTTCGCCATCTCTTTAGCACTATCGAGGAGCTTATCAGGAGCGAAAACCTGATTAGCCAGGCCGATACGATGGGCTTCCTTCCCGTCGATAACATCACAGGTACAGCAAAGCTCAATCGCCTTAGATACGCCCACCCTCCGGGCTAAACGAGTGCACGACCCCGCGCCACCAATTAACCCCAGATTTCGCAGATGTAAATCGCTGATTTGAGCTGTTTCTGCGGCCACGATGATATCGCAACCCAGGGCTAATTCAAGACCCCCCGCTGTGCATACCCCATCGATAGCCGCAATCGATATCTTGGGAATCCGGCCCAGGTCTTCTAAGGCAATGGCACTTCCCGCCAGCCCGGTAGCGTTTTTACCTGTGGACATCGCATAGAGGGTATCGAAGACGATTTGTTCTGTTGTTCTTGGTTCGGGGGGCGGCGGCTGTTTGAGGTCGGCCCCTGCGGAGAAACATGGTCTGCCATCAAGCCGCGGGCTTCCGGTAATAATAAATGCCCCAATGCTGTTGTCCTTTTCAATTTCAACAATCTTGGTTTCCAATTCCTTGAACATTGACACCGATAGCGCATTGAGAGACTTGGGGTTGTTAAGCGTAATAATCCCGATATTACCTTCCTGTTCCCACTTAATATACTGGAATTCCATCAGACTAGCCTCCTAATATTACTATTTTATCAGTTGCCGAGACGGTATGCGGTAACAGCAGTGTTATAAAATAAAGCTAAACGTTCATCGTGAGAAAAATTTGACGTTACCCGTTTAAAAGCATTCCATAATGTGGTATATGAGTAAGAAGCCTTATCCACAGGGAAATTGCTCTCAAACATACAGCGGTCGACCCCAAACCGCTCGATGCACCACAGATAATAGGGCTCAAAAGCCATGGCTAAATCCATCGAGTCCGGCGGCTTTTCCACCCTATTCCAACCGAAACCACAGATTTTCATCCCAAGGCCACCCAGCTTCATATACACGTTAACGCAATTAGATAGTTCCTTAATACTACGTTTCCAGTCTTGAAATACTGATTCTTTCTTAAGCGCATATGGGCCGATACCCAGTGGCCCTCCGGCATGATTGACAATGATCCGGTTATCCGGGAAGGCCCTCGCTAGGTCTACCAATTCCATTAACTGAGGATGGTATAACCAGGCATCGAAACTCAGACCATACCGACGTAAGGTGGCGAATCCCTCCCGGAACTTCCTGTCCATTAATAGACCCGGGGGTACCGCGCGGCGTGATTTTATATACGGACTGGCATCCCAGGCGGTAATGTAGCGTATTCCACGGAATCTTTTTTTACCGGCACATACGTGGGCTTCAAGCACAGGTGCCACGGAAGTACCCAACGTTAGGTCGGCGAATCCAACAATACCTGAGGCAAGTATTTTACCATTTCTCCCCTTTACGCGTGAGGTAATCTTGCAAACAAACTCCGTCTCACCCACAGGCTGCATCTCCGGAGGAACATTTTCTTTTAACATCAATCTTGATTCAACAAACACCGTCCGACAGACATTGTGACCGCCAGAGATATCCAGTAAAAAATCCTCGACCGTGTAATTAATATCAGTATTATACCAGAGGTGATGATGAGCGTCACAAATTGGCAGAGATGGATCCAGGGGTTCTTCGACTATGTGACTGAGCGTTTCTTCCCTTTCGACCGGCATCGCACCTTATGATCTATAACCTAATATACTTTCTTCGGAGGGATCCCGAAATCGACGATTGTATGCAGAGGAAAGCGGACATCTACAGCTATTTCCGGGCACACTATTTCGCAGACGCAACACAGCGTGCATTCTTCGGGATAATCTACAGTTGGCCGTTTTTTAGCTTCATCCCAACCAAAGATATCCATCGGGCATAATTCATAACATCTAGTACAACCATTGCAGTGCCCGTAGTCGATTCTGGGTCCGTAAGTAATCCTAGTCATGACTTTCCCTAAGCTACTCGATTCTCTCCCGCGTATATTTGATTTCGTCATCAATTTTCTGTTCTGTTATGATGATATTCGCCCAGTTTTCATTGTCTTGTTTGGGGTAATCTACACGGTAATGACTAGGGACCATCCGGCTTTCAGTCCTCATCAAAGAAGCCTGGGCATGCAGCTCAGAAATCTCGATAATATCCTGCACTTCCAGGACATGCATAAGCTCATGAGGATTTTCAGCACTTAAGAGTGGTACGACATCATTCCTGATCTCCTGCAATAACGCGATAGCACGTTTAAGCTTCGGTTCAACCTTACGCACATTAACATAGTTCATATTGATGCTTCTGACATAATCCTCCAGCTCTAGAGGGTCAACCCCTCCTTTATGGTTCAACGGGGCCAAGATCCGCTTCTTCTCGGACTCTACCTGCTGTAACTGCTCCCCTTTCAGCACAGGCTTTTTAATATCTGATATGATGTCCCGGACATAGTCACCAACGATATGCCCCCAGACCATAGCCTTAGAGCCGCTGGAGCCAGTTGAACTACTGGCGCAACCAGCAATAAACAAATTTTTTACTGATGTCTCGGCTTTTTCATTGAGATTCAGTACACCCACGATGCCGCTCAGCAGACCAGGAATGAATACTCTTGCCTCCACTGGCCCCTTCCTTATTCCCCCGGCCAGCTTATGGAGCTTAAGCATTCTGGGATACTCGGTAGCGCAGGTGAAATAGCAGGCAACGACTTCATCATCAGTAGCGTTGCTGGTATCGTAGGTAATGACTTCACGCTCGAATTCAGGGTCGTCGATATTCGGCGAATAGACAAAATTGGTGGCCGGGAAATGTCCGCCTATTTTACTCAGCATGCCGCCTTGGTATTTCTCTTCGAGAAACTCGCCTTTGGAGTTCTGCATCTTCCAGTACATTCCGGCGCCAGCAGCACTGGTGGCACAGGCACCCGCTGCAACTACATAAACCTGTAAAAACTCCATATTAGCCAGTTTGGCGCCGGCTTTAAAGGCGGCGACAATCCCTCCACCATGATTACCGGCGAAATGAGAATTGAGAAAAAGGTTATTTGGGAAAGGTGCCCACGGATAGGTATAAAGCCGGCGCATGTCACCGGTTGATACAAGTACCGCTTTAGCGATAAATACCAGCAGCTTTCCTGTCCTGGTATTCATGCCGGTAGCACCTACAACGGTGCCATCTTGAGTTATCAGATTGGTTAAGATGGTCCTGTTAAATATCCTGGCTCCGCTCTTAACGACGGCATTGGCCAGCTTTTCCTTAACATCTGAACCACGGTAAAATACTTTATCCCCTTCAATCTTTCCGGTAGCATCAGGCACGAGCCGGTGCCAGTTTGGTCCTCCCGGTATTTTTTGTGTCTGTTTAACCTTAACGGTGCCGTCATCTTCCCGGATTTTGACTCCGATTTCCTCCAGAACCACCAGCGGCTTCACGTAATTTCTGCCTTCAGTCACGGCCAGTTTGGCGCTGACGATGTTATGAAATCTCCTGGCACCGAATTCACCTTTAGAAGCCTGTTCAGAGGAGAAATTTTTCGGCAAAGGATGCTCGATAATACCGGGATACTCCAAATTGTGGTCATCGAACCCGATAGCGTTGCCGCCATACCAGATATTTCCCCTCTCCATGATGGCAACGTCGATATTTTTATTCTGCCTAGCCCGGAGCGCGGCCATGCATCCTACCAATCCGCCACCCAGGATCAGAAAATCAGTCTCAATGACTTCATCAACTAATTGTTCCAATTTTACGGTCATTTTTCATTGCTCTCTACGATAAGAGTGTGGAAATCCGGAGCTTTCATGGTGACACAACGGAGTTCGTACATCTTTTTCAGGTCTTCATAGGTTATCCTCGGAACGTCATAAAAATACAATCGGAAACAGAACTCGGTACAAAAAACATGTTCTTTGCCCCTCAGTATTTTTATAACCGGATCGGACTTTATAGGCCTTTCACAATATTCGCATTGGCTGCTATTATTCATTTTTTCTCAGATCTGAAAGAAGACCTGTGTTTTGTTGAATATATAAATCCTTTTCTACTTTACACTATAATATATTCCATGATGTAATATATAAAATTCATATTATTGAATCTCAAACCGAATATACTATAACTATAAACTGATTGTCAATGCTGTAAACAGGCAACGTAATAATGCATTATACAAATTGACAATGGCGGAAATGGCATGATATATTATGTAACACATTTTGCATTATGAATGTAAAAATTCACTACATAAAATATATTTATTGGATTGAATCTTGTATCTGGAAAATTTATACTATCTCGAAAGGAGACAATAAACTTGGCCCAAGCGATATCCGGTTATAACGGTTATATCCTGAGAGTGAATCTCTACAATAATAGCATTACGAAGGAAGTTATCGACGAATCGTTCTGCAGAAAATATATTGGCGGCGCTGGATTCATAGCTTACTATCTATGGAAAGAACTGAAACCCGGCATCGATGCATTGAGTCCGGATAACAGGCTGATTTTTGCTCTGGGACCCATCAGCGGGCTAACCCTGCCCGGAGCGGCGCGCAATTGTATCGGTGCCAAATCACCATTGACAGGAGGTCTAGCCAAATCGGAAGTAGGCGGCTTCTGGATGGCGGAGCTTAAACGCGGCGGTTTCGACGCCATAATAGTTGAAGGTAAAGCCACGAAACCAGTCTTTCTCTGGGTGCATGGCGGGGAAGTCGAGATAAAAGACGCCTCAAGGCTATGGGGAAAAGCTACCAAAGAAACAGAGTCGGCCATAAGAAATGAGCTGGGTGATGAACATATACAGGTAGCCTGTATAGGACCAGCCGGGGAAAATCTGGTGCGCTTTGCCTGTATCATGCAGGGATGTCACGATGCCGCCGGGCGGGGCGGCCTGGGTGCCGTGATGGGCTCGAAGAATCTCAAAGCGATTGCCGTCAGAGGGCATAAACTACCTCCAATTGTCGATTCCGAGAAAGTAAAAGAAATCCGGCGGCAATTGACTCACCCGTATCCAATATCCGAGTTTGGCACGGGCGGCCCGTATATGATTCCGAATGAAAGGTTAGGAGACCTGCCGATACGGAATTTCCGGGATGGTTCATTTCCGGAGGTGAGTAAGATACATGGAGGGGTCATCAAGGACACGATCCGAATCGGTATGGAGGGTTGCTTCGCCTGTCCCATCCGCTGCAAAAAAGTAAATAAATTCGATGAACCCTACAGCGTTGACCCTGCTTATGGCGGACCTGAATACGAGACTCTGGCTGCCCTGGGCTCTGACTGCGGCATAAGTGACCTTAAAGCTATCGCGAAGGGCAACGAGCGGTGCAATGCCTACTCGCTTGATACCATTTCCACCGGCAGTACTATAGCCTTCGCCATGGAGTGTTACCAGAAGGGATTGATTACTAAAAAAGATACCGGCGGACTGGAGCTTACCTGGGGTAATGCGGATGTCATGTTGAAGTTGATCGAACTGATCGCCCGGCGGGAAGGTTTCGGAGACATCTTGGCGGAGGGTACCGCCCGTATGTCTAAAAAAATCGGCCTCAAGAGCCGTGAATTTGCCCTTCATGTCAAAGGTATGGAGCCCGGCATGCACGACCCTAGGATAGCATCGGGGCTGGCCATGGGCTTCATGCTTTCTCCAACCGGGGCTGACCACTGTGTTGCCGCACCGGATGGGGCGCTTTCCAACGAGATACCCTTTAAACAATACCACGCCCTCGGATGGACCAAACCGCCGGGGATGAATGAGCTTTCACCGCGAAAGACCGCAATCTTCCGGCAGGCCCAGTTCTGGAATATTATTTGTGATTCGCTCGTTGTCTGCCAATTTCCCAACATTAGCTTCGACCAGACGGTCGAGCTTCTCAAGGCTGTCACCGGCTGGGATACCGGACTCGGGGAATTGATGCAAATTGGAGAGAGAATTATAACGCTGATGAGGCTATTTATTATCCGGGAAGGCGTCACACGGGCTGATGATATGCTGCCGTACCGTTTTTTCCAGCCCACTAAAGGCGGGGGCCAGGATGATCTGAAAATCAATCCGGCGGACTACGAGAGGATAAGGGACTACTATTATGTGTTGATGGGTTGGGATGCTGAGGGGGTGCCGCTTCCCGATAAAGTCAAGGAACTCGATATAGAAGAAACCTGATACGAATACCACAAGATAAAAAACCATCCGAAAAGGAGTCTAATAATGACCACTCCCAGTAAAAGTCGTGCGGCCGTGATCGTGGAATATAACAAACCGTATGAGATACGTGAATTTTCGATTCCAGAAATCGAGCCAGGGGCGATTTTGGTAAAAATAGAGATGGCGGGTGTTTGCGGGACCGACGTTCATCAGGTAGCCGGAGAACTTGGTATCAAGCCCAGATTACCCGTCATCCCCGGCCATGAAGCGATTGGGAGAATCGTGAAACTGGGCCAGGGACGCACTCAGGATTGTGCGGGAACACCTGTATCCATCGGGGACAGAATTATGTGGGTCCATGTCTCCTGCGGAGAGTGCCGCCCCTGCAAAATCGATAATCAACCCAACCTTTGCGTTAAGCGGTTCTCTTATGGGATGACCTATTCCGGCACCTATCCCTACCTTACGGGCGGGTTTGCGGAGTATGTGTATATCATTCCAAAGGCAGACATTGTCAGGTTGCCGGAACAACTCACCAATGAAGAGGTTATCGGGGTATGTTGCGCCTTCAGGACAGCCGTATCAGCGTTTGAGCGGCTGGAGGGGCTGGGTATCGGGGCCAGTGTGGTCATCCAGGGGTGCGGTCCAGTCGGCCTCTACTCCACCATACTGGCTGCGGAGGGTGGTGCTTCGAAAATCATCGTGGTGGGAGCGCCGGCGTTGCGTCTGGGACTGGCGAAAAAATGGGGCGCGACGGAGACTATCAATATTGAAGAAATGACCGACCCTGCCGAACGAAATAAGGAAATCCTTAAGCTTACCGACGGGAGAGGGCCGGATGTTGTCGTGGAGGCAGCCGGCGTGCCGGCTGCCTTCAGGGAAGGGATGGATATGGTGCGCCGGGGAGGCCGGTACCTGGTAATCGGCCAGACTTCGATGGAGGCGGAAATACCAATCGTGCCCGGTCTTATCATGCAAAAACATCTCCAGATTATTGGGAATGCTTCGGCTACTATCGACCACTATTATAAGGCACTCCAATTGATTCAGAATCGACGCAACAAATATCCGTTCGCCGACATTGTCACAAACAGGTTTAAATTGGATCAGATAAACGAAGCCGTTTCAGCGATGAAGAAAGGCCAAGAGATCAAACCCGTTATTATTCCATAGCAAAACGAGGAAAAGCACTGCCAAGATGAATGTCACGATACTCATAACACCGGTATTACGGGAATTTACCAATAACTGGCAATCAATAGAAGTCGAGGGGACAACGGTCCGCGATTGCCTAAACCATTTTATTGCTCAATATCCCGGTACTGAAAAATGGATATTCAGTAATAATAATGCGCCAATGATATGCGTGTTCCTGAACAAGGAAGCGGTGCTTCCTGAAAATCTGGACAGGAGTATTTCTGCGGGAGACGTGATAGACTTTTCACCGGTGGTGGGCGGGGGATAAAACGATTTTATCCAAGTAAGTCGAATAGTGAAATGGAATATATTACAGGTGACGAAGATTACAGTAAAAGACATATTGATTGATGACTAACACATTATTATAATAAAAATAGAATTTCATAATGTGGAATAAATACTATGGACTCAATAAATAAAGCTTTCGAAATATTAGAAATATTTCTCAAAAACGATGATGAACTGAGCATCAATAATATATCAAAACTTAGCGGTATAAACTCCGGTACGGTACACCGAATCACCTCCATACTGGTTAAAAGGGGTTATGTCGTTCAGCCGAAAAGAAGGGGTAAATATTCCTTAAGTACGACCAAACTAGTCGATTTCGCCAAAATCGTCCAGCAGAAGTTGAAGATTAAGAGCGTAGCTGCGCCTTACTTACGAGAGCTAAGTTATACTGTAGATGAAGCTGTAGCGATGGCGAATCTGCTTGGTCACGTCGCATTCAACATAGCTATCATTAACCCGGACCATATAATTAACTTAAGGCCGGATTCCGCTACACTTAGCCTATATAGCACCGGACTGGGAAAAATATTCCTGGCATATATGTCGGAAAAAGAGTTAGAGGATTATGCTAACAGTGTCACTTTGAAGCCTCGAACTCCGAATACCGTTACTAAAATAGAAGATTTAAAAAGGCAGTTAAAACGAATTCGGCGAGATGGAATTGCTTATGAAGATGAAGAGCACGAGTTGGGAATAAGAACAGTATCAGCCCCGATAAGAGATTGGGAGGATAACGTAGCCGCGGCTATTTCTGTGGTCGGTCCTTCGGTCAGGATGACTAAGCAAAGGATGCAGGAAATCACTCCGATTGTGAAAAACTACGCTCTCAAAATATCTCACGCGATGGGATATAACAAGAACTCTATATAGACTTCTTTATTAGAATTTTTCCTGCTTCAGCTCATCAATGATAACATCTAGCATTATTCCGAAGTTTACCGGTTGAAATTCAGTAAGTCTGCGCCACTTGTGTATAAAATAATAATTCGTCTATCTTTTAAAGCGAATCGTGTCCTTCTTTTTTCTGTTTCAAAGAGATATTAGTCTAGATGGACCTTGCAATACAGTTACCTTCGGCTATAGCGTGTATTATCAAGCGGGGCTCGCGGCAATCACCGACATAATATAACTCAGGGACCTTCCCTTCGAGGGTCTTGTATAGCTCAGTATTCGGACTAAGGGGCAGCGCCGTCACTATCGTGTCCGCCTCTATTGTCTGTAGTTTACCTTCCCCGGTAATAATAATCAGTCCATTCTTTGTTATTTCTACATATTCCTTTATCCCGCTAATCAGGGTGGCTCCCTTTTTAGGCAGCCATTTTAAAAGCTTTATCTTGTTTCTTATTGGCATCAGCTCGCACAGTTCCTCCGCTGTGTCAACAATCGTCACTTTTCTGCCGCGCTTGATCAGAAACTCAGCGAGCTCACAGCCCTGTATTGCACCACCGATAATGACGACTCTCTTGCCAAGCGGCATCCAGAATTTTGTCAGCCACCTGAGGGTATTCGGCCCGAACAGCTTAAGGAAGAACTTCAGCTGGCGATGCAGCTTTGTATTCGTCATTACATTCCGCCCGTATATTCCCGGTATCTCCGGAACAAATGGGAGGCCTCCCGTGGCGAGGATAACCACATCCGGCTTGATTTTATCGGCCGCGGATGGAGTAAATTCCTCTCCCAGATGGATTTTAACGCCCAGCTTCCTTATCTGGTTTTCAAGATAGGATGTCATGGCGGGTAAATCTTCCACCTCGGTCCCTTTCACCAGAGCCGCAAGCGGGAGCAGCCCGCCCAATTTTTTCTCTTTTTCAAACAGAGTAACTCCATGCCCTCTTATTGCCGCTACCCTGGCTGCTTCCATTGCCGCTGGTCCGCCGCCCACGACGACCACTTTCTTTTTTTTCGTGGCCGGTTTGATTACATATTCCTCTTCACCACCCAGCGCGGCATTGATACGGCAGACGATAGGAATGCGTAATGAATTTGATTCCAGACAGTGACTGCATGCTGTACAAGGGGCAATTTCGTCTTCTCTGCCGGATGCAAGCTTATTCGGAAGTTCCGGATCAGCCTGGAGACGCCTGGTCATACCGATAAAGTCCGCTTTACCCTGCTGAAGAATACTCTCACCGAGTTCGGGATATATCCTGCCGGAAAGGAGCACCGGCACTGTAACTACTTTCTTGATAGCTGCTGAAATAGGAGCGAACGCCCCGGCTCCGTATTGCTTCCAATCGCAATCTTTAGGTAGCGGGTCGGGAGGCTCTGGAATAAAAATCCGTTCCGGCCATATTATATCCATACTGACATCTTTGTACCCGTGAGACCTTCCAAGAATAGCATCAGCACCGGCCTTTTGAATTATTTCCGCAAATCCCAATCCTTCCTCGATAGTCGTGGCATTCTCAATGCCATATTCTGACGCATTAAAGTTCACCGTAACCACAAAATCTTGCCCCAGCCGCTTCTTGATCGTCTGAACGATTTCTACGAGGAAGCGGGACCTGTTTTCAAGACTCCCACAGCCGTATTTATCCTGGCGCCTGTTCCAAACGCGGGATATAAATGCGTTTATCAAATGTCCGTTTCCACCATTTACCTCAACTCCATTAAACCCGGCCTTCGCGGCGCGTTCGGCGGCCAGAGCGAACTTTTCTACGAGACCGCCGATGTCCTCGATACTTAACTCCCGGGGCGACTGAGGGTTTTCCAGCAGGTAGGCCTTGTGGTACGGCTGTCTTTCTTTCAACTCGGCCGGAGTCAAAAAAGAAGAAGAGACCCCCTGAATGCCGGGGGCTGACTCCGTGGCCCCGCCCATCATCATTTGCAAGAACGTTGGGCAGTCGTATTTATGAATAAGATCAACGAGTTCCTTGAGTGACGAAATAAAATCATCGTTATCGAAGCGCAAAAAAGTACCGCTGCCGGAGGATATTCCCGTATCCGGAGGACGGTCGATGCTGGGGGCTTCCACCACAATAAGGCCTACGCCGCCTCGGGCCAGCGCACCATAGAAAGCCTTATGCCTGGCCGTGACCTTACCGGTGCCATCGCCGAGGGTGCTGCCTGCCCCGGTCTTGAAGATGCGGTTTTTCGTGGTGACATTGCCGATGCGACCGGGTTCGAGAAGCTTTTTAAATTTGTTATTTATTTTCATTCCCATTTAAAACGTCTATTATTTAAAAGATTGAATAACAATGTTTATTCACATTACGAAATAATAAATACATATTATAAAATTACACATAAATGAGAATATATCACGACATATAGTTTGTCAACGTTGGGTAATAGCCAATTTTATATGTTTTTCTTTTGCAATTGTATCAAATAAATCATTATCCTATTTTTTGCTTAGTACCTTGTACTTTAAAAGACATACCGAAATTCTTTTTAGCTTGCCGAGCTAAAGAAAAACTACTAGAATGGAGGCGGCCTTAAGATATAATCATAACCGCAAAGATTTTAGATACCCAGTTCTTTGATTTTCAAAAAGGAAATAACAGGAGATCGGTCTCTTTAAGGATTAACGGAAAAGGTGTTGACAATTAAACTTAAATTATTATATATTAGGCCAACATATTTCAATATCATAATGTTATATTTCACAATATAAAATAAAAAAATGACTATTTTTGTGGTAAAATAACCAAAGAAATATTCATCACTTTTAAAAACGAATTGTAGACATTAATAAGGAGATAGTTATGGATCTGGCATTAAAAGGTAAAGTAGCACTAGTTACGGGGGCTGGAAGTCAAAAGGGGTTCGGTAAGGCTATTGCCCTTACTCTCGCCAAAGAGGGCTGCGACGTAATCGTATGTGATGTTGATCACGAAGGTGTAAAAAAGACGGCGGCTGAAATCCAGAATCTGGGACGTAAATCACTGGCCATGAAAATGGATATCACCGACAGTTTTGAAGTAAAAAGCGTCGTAGGAGAGGCACTGAAACAGTTTAAGGTGATAGACATACTGGTGAACAACGCCGGCGCGATATCTTCGGTCGGGCAGTTTGTCGATAAGCCGGAACAGGAATGGAACCGCGATATTGAGCTTAACCTCAAGGGGGCGATGAACTGCGCATACGCGATCTTACCCCAGATGATTGCGCGTAAGAGCGGTAAGATTATCAACATATCGTCTATCGGGGGCACGATCGGGATTCCCAATACCGTCGGGTACGCATCGGCCAAAGCAGGTATTATTGGTTTTACAAGGAACCTGGGTGTTGAAGTGGCTCCTTTAGGAATAAATGTCAACAGCGTTGCTCCCGGCATGGCGTTGACGAATTTTGGGGGTGGTGCGCCACCTCCGGATCTTCTGGAAAAATCCCTGGCTACTATCCCGACCAGAAGAATAAATGAGCCCCAGGATGTTGCCAACGCCGTGGTATTTCTCGCCTCGGATGCTGCACGTAATATCGTGGGGCAGAACCTCGGTGTTGATGGTGGCGAAGGTGTCCTGTAAAGCAAGTTTGGCTGGTCAGATGCCGATGTACTGACAATGGATGACCCGGATACCTGCGACCCTCTTACGAGAGGGTGGCCCATGAGGGGACTCTTGTGTAAATTATAGAAGGTAATTACGCCATAGATATACTGTTAAAAATCGATATAAAAAACGATGACCTGCCCCCCGAAAACGGTACCAGATATAATATCGTAAAAAGGGGGAATAAATGGTCAGAAAAGGGTACACACCGG
>Ga0209427_10002836_pt1 | contig 20360 bp, 13 predicted proteins | sample DeeMarSWOR136_30_FD_187465 | JGI IMG/M metagenome (GOLD analysis project Ga0209427, IMG submission 187465) | Marine sediment microbial communities from White Oak River estuary, North Carolina - WOR-1-36_30 (SPAdes) (version 2) | ecosystem: Environmental > Aquatic > Marine > Intertidal zone >...
CCCCACAGACTTGCTTGAGCCCGATCTCCCTTCTTATAGGGCAGCCCCAGGTGTTCGTAAGCAAGCCTGGTCGCTACTCTGCCACGGGGTGTGCGCTCTAGGAACCCCAACTGGAGAAGATAGGGCTCATAGACACCCATAATGGTATCCGCATCCTCGCTGATAGAGGCAGCGATGGTATCCAAGCCCACCGGCCCGCCGTCGAATTTGTCGATTACGGCGTGGAGCACCCGATGATCTATGTCATCCAAGCCCACAGAGTCCACTTCGAGCTTCGAGAGTCCCTCCAGAGCCGACTCCTGAGTAATCGTGCCGTTTGCCATGACTTGCGCGTAGTCTCGCAGTCGCTTCAGCAGGCGATTGGCCACCCGTGGCGTGCCTCTGGCGCGCTGCGCGATTGGGTCTAGCGCTCCATCCTCTACGGGCACCTTGAGAATAGCGGCAGAACGCCGCAGAATCGTCTCTATCGCCGCCTCATCGTAGAAACCCAGGTGATACGTAGCGCCGAATCTATCCCTGAGGGGAGGGCTCAACAGGGCAGACCTCGTAGTAGCTCCTATCAGGCTGAAATGAGGCAGGTCCAGACGGAGACTCCTCGCTGCCGGACCTTTGCCCAGAAAGATGTCGAAAACGAAATCCTCCATTGCCGGGTAAAGCTTCTCCTCCACCACTCGGCTCAACCGATGAACCTCGTCTATGAAAAGGATATCGCCCTCGCGCAGGTTAGTGAGAACGGCTGCCAAATCCCCCGGCCGTTCTATCGCCGGCCCCGAACTGACCTTGATATTGACACCCATCTCAGCGGCAATGATATGCGCCAGAGTGGTTTTCCCCAGGCCGGGAGGTCCGTGAAGAAGAATGTGATCCAGCGGTTCGTGCCTTTGTTGAGCAGCAACTATGGCTATTTCTAGGTTGCCTTTGACTTTCTCCTGACCCACAAACTCACTGAGGCGCCTGGGACGAAGGGTCAGCTCAACTCCGCTATCCTCACCGGTTGCTTTGCCGGAAACCATCCGCATACTGCTTCTCCTCTGGATTCTCTCCCTTCACGCCCAGCACGATGGGTGACCCCGGGAGCTCTCACTCAGCTTGCGCCTCACCCTGCGCGGGATCGAATGCCTCAGTGTGCTCAGAATCAAACTCGTCGCCCCGTTCCGCACCAAACGCCGCAACGATGTCGGGGGCTTCGTCCAACAGCTCCGTTGGTTCCTCGACCGGTGGCAGGCCTACCTCCTCCTCTACTGGCTCAGCAAGCTCCTCCTTCTCTCTCTTCCTTACCTCCTCCTCGCGCAATACTCGGGCCGGGATGAGCTTGCCAAGGAGAACGTTCTCCTTGAGGCCGCGAAGTACATCCGTCTTGCCCTTTGTCGTCGCATCCGTGAGCACTCGGCCCGTCTCCTGGAAAGAGGCAGCGGCCAGCCAGCTCTCCTTGCTCAAGCTGGCCCTGGTTATACCCAGAAGAACCGCCTGAGCCGTCGCCGGGTCGCCTCCTTCAGCCAAAACCCTGCCATTGATATCCTCATAGTCAAAACGATCGATCAACTCGCCAGGCAGGAGCTCTGTGTCACCTGACGACGAAACCTTGACTTTGCGCAGCATCTGAGAAACGATGACGGCAATGTGCTTATCGTGTATTTTCACTCCTTGGGAGCAGTATACCTTCTGTATCTCATCAACCAGGTACTGCTGCGTGGCCTCCTTCCCCATTATGTGCAGTATGTCGCGCGGGTTGATCACACCTTCTGTAAGCTGCTGACCGACTTTGACCAGCTGTCCAGACTTTACGAGCAATCGCGTGCCCAGGGGAATAGGGTATTCCCTTTCCTCCCTCTCCTCGTATTTGATATAGAAGCGCCTGCCCTCAATCACAGCCTGACCGGCAACCCTGGCTACTACAGGCTGTCCTTCGGTAACCTGTGGCAGCCGTTCCTCGGTGTCCTCAGAGCTAGCAGTCTGAAAGAGAACTGCGCCGACGCTCACCGACTGTCCGTTTTCCACAGCTATCTCCACCCCTGGCGGTATCACGTACTCGTCCAGATAGGATTCGGAGCTGGTCACCCTGACCACAGTTCCGCCATCCTGGCCAATCACGTCAGCAACGCCACTAATGTCAGAGACAACGGCACTGCTCCTTGGTACTCTAGCCTCGAAGAGCTCCTCCACGCGAGGCAGACCGCTGGTAATGTCCGTGCCCACAACACCACCCGTATGGAAAGTGCGCAGCGTGAGTTGAGTGCCCGGCTCGCCAATGCTCTGAGCAGCAATGACGCCTATGGCAGTGCCCTGCTTCACCAATTCCCTTCTAGCCAGATCCCTACCGTAGCAGAACCGGCAGATGCCAAACCGAGACCGGCAAACAAGGGGCGACCGTACATAGACCCGGTCAATGCCCGACGCCACAATCACTCTTGCCTTTGCTTCGTCGATTTCCTCATTGCGTTCAACTATGACGTCGCCCGTGTGCGGCTCGGCAATCACGCTCGCCGCCACATACCCGAGCATTCGCTCAGCGAACGGCGGCAGCGAGCCACCGCTGAACTCCTTTGATATCCATACTCCTTCCGTGGTGCCACAATCTTCCTCAGTCACGATAGCATCCTGGGCCACGTCCACAAGGCGGCGAGTCAGGTAGCCACTGTTCGATGTCCTCAGGGCGGTGTCAGCCAACCCTTTGCGGGCACCATGGGTGGAGATGAAGTACTCCATCGGTGACAGCCCCTCTCTGAAGCTCGACCGGATAGGAAAGTCTATTATCTTACCGGAGGGGTCAGTCATCAGCCCACGCATTCCAGCCATTTGCCTCATCTGAGAGATGTTGCCTTTGGCTCCCGACGTAGCCATCATGTAGATCGAACCGTGGCGATCCAGTGATTGCGCTATGTCATCAGCAATGCTGTCGGTGCTCTCCATCCACACCTGAACTGCCTTCTCATATCTCTCATCCTCCGTAATCAAACCACCATCAAATTGTCTCTCCAGGAGTTCAATCTCCTCGTCGGCTTTCCCCAGAATTGCGCCTTTTCCTGGGGGCTCTTCTATATCGTTCATAGATATGGAAATCCCCGATTTCGTGGCGTAGTCGAAGCCCAACTGCTTGAGGTTATCAAGAACCACAGCAGTGGCCTCATTGCCCAGCACGCGGATACATTCAGAGACAAGAGACCTCGTAGCAGCCTTGTCCACCACTTTGTTATGAAAACGAAGCTGTTCAGGAAGAGCATCATTGAACAGAATCCTTCCCACGGTGGTCTTCATGCGGTCACCACTGTCCCGGACCTCAATCTCAGCCCCAAGCTCAACGAGGCCGGATGCGTAGGCCAGTCTGGCTTCCTCGAGACTACCGAACACTTTCCCCTGCCCCTTGGCCTCGGGCTTGACGATGGTGAGGTAGTAGCAGCCGAGAACCATGTCCAGGGTGGGCAACGTCACAGGCTCGCCGCTGCTCGGCAGCAGCATATTGTGGATACTGAGCATATGTTCTCTGGCTTCCTTTACTGCCATCCTCGACAACGGCACATGCACCGCCATCTGATCGCCGTCAAAATCAGCATTGAAAGCAGCGCAGACCAGTGGATGAAGCTGGAACGCATCACCGTCAATCAAGACAGGCTCGAAAGCCTGAATACTCAGTCGGTGAAGCGTAGGTGCGCGATTCAGCAATACAGGATGCTCCTTGACCACTTCTGTGAGCAAATCCCATACCTCGGGTCTGGCTCTCTCCACCTGGCGTCTGGCGACTTTGACGTTGCTGGCATAACCCTCCTCAAGAAGCTTGTGCATGACGAAAGGTTTGAACAGTTCTAAGGCCACATGTCGAGGCAACCCACACTGATGAAGCTTCAGTTGCGGCCCAACCACAATGACAGAGCGGCCACTGTAGTCTACCCGCTTGCCCAGAAGGTTCTGCCGAAACCGGCCTTGTTTCCCTGCCAGCATGGCCGATAGGGACTTGAGGGTATGATTGTTGCCAGTGGTGACCACGCGCCCTCTCCGTCCGTTGTCAATAAGAGCATCAACGGCCTCTTGCAGCATCCGTTTCTCGTTCCGGATAATGGCTTCAGGTGCACCCAGAGATATCAGGCGGCGGAGACGGTTGTTGCGGTTGATAACGCGCCGATAGAGATCGTTAAGGTCACTGATGACGAAACGCCCCCCCCCAAGTTGAACGACAGGGCGAAGCGATGGCGGCAGCACAGGAAGCACGGTGAGAATCATCCACTCGGGTTTGTTCCCGCTGAGCCGCAGCGCTTCAACCAACTGCAGCCTCTTGGTGACTTTGCTGTAGCTCTGTCCCGAGGCGGTGCGCGCTTTCTCCCGGAGTTCCTGATGCAGCTCCTCCATATCGACCTTCTTCAAGGCCTCCAGAATAGCCTCAGCCCCCATGCCAACTTCGACAATATCACCGTGTTTCTCCTTGATCTGCCTGTACTCCTCTTCATGAAGCACCTCCAGGCTCTTGAGCGCCTTCAGGGCCTGCAGATCTTCAGACTTCTTAATCAGGTCATCTCCGTCTTGGCTTTCTCCCGAAGCTGCTTCTTCCTCGAGTTTACGGATCTTCTCACCGCGAGCTTCTTCGTTGACCGAGATGACGATATACCGAGCGAAGTATATGACCGACTCCAGATCCCTTGGAGACAGATCCAAAAGAAGCCCAATCCGGCTGGGTACTAGTTTGAGAAACCAGATATGGGCCACCGGGGCTGCCAGTTCAATGTGACCCATTCGTTCTCTGCGCACGCTGGAATGAGCCACTTCAACACCACACTTGTCGCAGATGACACCCTTGTATCGTATCTTCTTGTACTTGCCGCAATGGCATTCGTAGTTCTTGGTGGGGCCGAAGATCCTCTCACAGAAAAGGCCGTCTCTCTCTGGCTTCAGAGTACGGTAGTTTATGGTCTCTGCTTTGGTTACCTCACCATGAGACCAACTCCTGATCTGCTCCGGTGAGGCCAGACTTATCCTGATAGCATTGAGCTCGTCAAACTGTGCCATGTCTCTTGTAACCTCGCTATGATCTCGCTCACAGGGTTCGACTAGAAGCCAGCTTTCAGGCTGGGCTTAGTATCGGAAAAGAAACTGATCTTCTCCTGTTCCTCATTGAGCAACTCAACGGCAAACCCCATACTACGCAATTCCATAAACAACACCTTGCATGCCTCTGGAATGGTAGGGTTCTGGATATCCTCGTCCTTAATAATTGACTCGTAGGCTCTAGCCCTACCAACGAGATCATCGGATTTCACCGTAAGCATTTCTTGAAGAGTAAACGCTGCCCCGTAGCCTTCCAACGCCCATACCTCCATCTCTCCAAACCGCTGCCCGCCAAACTGGGCCTTCCCTCCCAGAGGCTGCTGCGTTATAAGCGAGTACGGACCGGTGGAACGGGCATGTACCTTGTCCTCGACGAGGTGAATCAATTTCATCATGTGAACATTGCCGACCGTCACCGGCTGGTCAAACAGCTCGCCTGTCTTTCCGTCTCGAAGTTCCATCTTGCCAAAAACAGGCGAATAGAGCCTTCGTTCTTTGTAGACGTCTCCAGCCTTCTGTTCCAGTTCCCTGTCACTGAGGTCTCGGGCATTCACGCCCAGCTCCTCAAGCCACAGACAGAGAGAAGCTCTCTTGGCCCTTCCTCGGCGCGCTGGATCCATAATCTCTTGGCCTCGGAAGCCATGACTTGCCAACCACGCTTCGATCTTTTCTCCGTCAGCTCTCCTAGGGTTCTTCAAGTCGAGGTTCACAGCACCGGCTTTCCAGGCTATCCAGGTCCTCCCCAGAGCATCCTCAATGGCCGTAGCGTCAGCTCCGTCGAAAATGGGGTTGAGTGCCCTGAAGCCCAGTATGTAGGCTGCCCATCCCAAGTGAGCTTCCAGAACTTGCCCGATATTCATGCGGGATGGAACCCCAAGAGGATTGAGAATGATATCCACGGGAGTGCCATCGGGCAAGAATGGCATATCCTCTTCAGGCAGTACTATGGCAACCACTCCCTTGTTCCCATGCCTTCCTGACATCTTGTCGCCAACTGAGATCTTTCGCTTCTGGGCAACCCATACCCGCACGAGTCTCCTCACCCCCGCCGACAGCTCATCGCGATTCTCCCGCGAGAAGACCTTGATATCAATTACCCTTCCGCTTTCTCCCGGCGGCATCTTGAGGGAGCTGTCTTTTACATCGCGCATCTTCTCACCGAAAATGGCTCGCAGCAGCTTCTCCTCTGCTGAAGGCTCAGCTTCACCCTTGGGAGTGACCTTTCCCACCAGGATATCGCCAGGCTTCACTTCAGCCCCCACCCGCACGATTCCCTCGGCGCTCAGGTTGCTCAGACTCTCCTCGCTCACGTTGGGCATATCTCTGGTGATTTCTTCGGGCCCCAGTTTGGTCTCACGCTCCTCTATCTCATACTTCTCAATATGAATAGAGGTGTAGACGTCGTCCTTGGCAAGTCTTCTGCTAATAATTATGGCGTCCTCATAGTTGTACCCATGCCAGCTCATGAAAGCGCACACAATATTATGCCCCAAGGCGAGTTCTCCGTTGTTTATTGAAGAGCTGTCCGCCAAGACCTGACCCTTCTTCACGCGCTCACCCTTGTCTACGATGGGATACTGGTTGATGGACGTGCCCTGGTTGGTTCTGACAAACTTCGCCAGCCCATGAACGTGCTTCTCTCCCTTGCCATCCTCAATCACGATTCGTGAGCCAGTCACAGAGCTTACCGCGCCATCCTCAGCAGCAAATACCATTTGCCCGCTGTACTTGGCTACCTCTTTCTCCATTCCTGTAACCACCAACGGAGCATGCGCACGCAGCAGGGGCACCGCTTGTCGCTGCATGTTCGAACCCATCAGGGCGCGATTGGCGTCATCATGCTCAAGGAAAGGAATGAGGGAAGCAGCTACGCTGAATATCTGCTTCGGCGAAACGTCCATGAAATCCACCCTATCCCCTACCTCCTTGAAGTATCTGCTGCCTTTCTTGACCTCGACCCTTTCCTCCTTGAACTCATCCTTGTCATTCAGCCGCACGTTGGCCTGTGCAATGCTGTATTGCTCCTCCTCATCCGCGGTCAGATCAACAATCTGGCTGGAGACAAAGGGGACCACTTTGACAGTGCGCCTCGAAAGCTTGGCCATCTTCTCGGCCAACTCTCCATCTATGCTCGTCCCCACTTTGGCTACCACGTCTCCCCCATCATCAACGATATCTTCTCGCGTCGTCCTTCCCAGCAATTCCGGCACAGTGTTGGACACCTCATGGACAACCTTCCGATAAGGGGTTTCCAGAAATCCAAACTTGTTGATTGAACCGTACGTAGCCAATGAGCCAATCAGACCGATATTGGGGCCCTCAGGGGTCTCTATGGGACAAATCCGCCCATAGTGGGAATGATGCACGTCACGAACTTCAAAACCAGCCCGCTCTCTGGAGAGTCCCCCGGGACCCATGGCAGAAAGGCGACGTTTGTGGGTCAACTCAGCCAACGGATTGGTCTGGTCCATGAACTGGGATAGCTGTGATCTGCCAAAGAACTCTCTTGTAGCAGCAGTTATGGGACGGATATTGATGAGGGCAGAAGGAGTCGCCCCTTCAGAGCCTAGAATGCTCATTCGCTCCTTGATGGCCCTCTCCAACCGCAGAAGCCCAATACGGAACTGATTCTGCAATAGAAAGCCTACGCCCTGCGCTCGCCTGTTGCCCAGATGATCGATATCATCGGGAGTCTCCCTGCCATTGTTGAGCAGAACTATGTGGCGCACTATCTGCACCAGGTCATCGGGCGTCAACCCGAGGTGCTCCTCAGGTATCTCTACCCCCAACTTCTTGTTCAGCTTGTAGCGCCCAACCTCTCCCAGGCTGTAACGCCGGGGATTGAAGAGGAAATTGTCCAGCAATGCTTTGGCGCTATTGAGGCTGGGAGGTTCGCCTGAAGACAGCTTGCGGTAGATGTCTATCAGAGCGTCATCCTTGCTTCTGATCAAGGGGTCACGCTCAATAGTGGAACGAATATAGGCATGGTCTGGCGAGTCGTCAACGTCCTGGAAGAGGTCCAGCAACTGATCATCGCTCTCATAGCCTACGGCACGCATAAGAGTAGTAGCAGTTATCTTCCGTTTTCCGCTCACCTTAACTGAAATAACGTCACGACTGGAAGTGTCGAAATCGAGCCAAGCACCTCGTTCGGCAATCAACTTGGCGAAGCCCAATTCCCGTCCGCTCCCCGGATCCCTCTCCAAGGTGAAGTAGACCCCAGGAAAGCGAGTTAGCTGACTCACTACAACTCGTTCCGCCCCAGAGATGATGAAGGTACCCCTCTTCGTCATGAGTGGAAAGTCGCCGAAGAATAGCTTCTCTTCTTTTATCTCACCCGTTTCCTTGACCAGCAAACGGAACAGGACATGGAGAGGAGAGCAGTAGTTCGTGCCGCGCTCAAGGCATTCGGCGATAGAACGTTGAGGCTCGTGAAACTCGTAGTCGGCGAAGTGCAGTTCCAACCTGCTATGGGTATAGTCCTGGATCGGTGACACCTCCTCAAGCAGCCTCTTCAGACCTTCGGTTTGGAACCAATGAAATGAATCAAGCTGAACCCGGATGAGGTCAGGGACCTCCACTACTTCAGGCAATCTGGCAAAGGACACCATGAAGTCACGTTCAGGTCTAGCTGACAGCGCCATAGTCTTCACTCCTCAAGACAGAAACTGACTCTCTGGTAACAACGCGCAAGTGATGGAACACATACGGGCGCACAGGGGTATGTCTAGAACTGTTTAAGGGGGGGGAATGCACCAAGCATAATGCAACTTAATATTCTAATATGATTGAGATCTTTTGTCAAACAAACCCGCGAACGTACGTCTCGCCCCGGTCATATCTCACTCCAGATCATCCTTCGCCATTCGTTTGAGTTCATACAGTTTATTGATCGCCTCCAGCGGCGACATGGTATCAATCTCGAGCCTAGAGACCTCGTCCACCACCGAGCACACACGCGGGAAGAGAGATAGCTGCTGAAGCATTGCCTTGCCGTGGGGACCTCTGCTCTTCTCACTGGCGCGGCTTTCCAGTTCCATCAGAATCTCCTGTGCGCGGTTGATCACCGACCGCGGCAAACCAGCTAGGCGGGCCACATGGATGCCATAGCTCCTATCAGCACCTCCTGGGACAATCTTGTGCAAGAAGACGACCTCGTCCCCCTTTTCAGCCACCGCCACATTGAGGTTCTTCACCCTGGGCAACGTATTGGCCAGATCTACCAGCTCATGATAGTGAGTGGCGAAAAGGGTCTTGGCACCAAGTCCGGGACGATTGTGGATGAACTCGGCCACAGCCCAAGCGATCGACAAACCGTCGTACGTGCTTGTCCCTCTGCCAATCTCGTCAAGAATGATGAGACAGCGCGCAGTGGCGTTGTGCAAGATATTTGCCGTCTCCGTCATCTCCACCATGAAGGTTGACTGCCCGGCAGCCAAGTCCTCCTGAGCGCCAATCCTGGTGAATACCCGATCGACAACGCCGATTGTGGCCGATTCAGCAGGAACGAAGCTGCCCGTCTGAGCCAAGAGAACGATTAGGGCTACCTGCTTGAGATAGGTCGACTTGCCCGACATGTTCGGACCGGTAAGGATGATGAACTGACAGTCCTTGTTGCACAGGTAAGTGTCGTTGGGCACGAACCTATCGCTACCCATGGCCCTCTCCACCATGGGATGGCGCCCATTCTTGATGTCTATGAAATCCTCAGCGGTCAAGCTGGGCCTGACATAGTTGTAGCGCGCTGCCGTCTCAGCGAGGCTGGACACGACATCCACGCACGCAACGGTCCGAGCTGTAGCCAGTACTTCTTCCCCACCGGCACTCACCTGCTCACAAACCTGTCGGAAGATGCGAGCCTCCAGCTCAGCAATCCTCTCCTGGCCACTGAGAATGACTGCTTCCTGCTCCTTGAGTTCCGGAGTGAAGAACCTCTCGGCCTCAGCCAAGCTTTGCTTGCGGATGTAGTCCGCCGGAACGAGGCTGAGATTGGGTCGGGAGACTTCGATGTAGTAGCCGAACACGCGATTGTAGCCCACCTTCAGCGACTTGATCCCCGTGCGCTGTCTTTCCTTCTGCTCAAGGCTGGTCAGGTAACGCCTGGCCTCACTGGAGCTTTGACGCAGCTCATCCAGTTCAGGAGAGAACCCCTCCCTTATGACTCCCCCCTGCTCAAGGTCTCCAGGGGCATCGGCAATAGCCCGACCAATCAGTCCAGCAACATCCGAACAGGGTCTAAGTCCGGCAGTGAGCCAATCCACGGAGATAGCCGCCTGCATCGTCTCCTCTAGCTCGGGTACCCTCTGCAGACTATTGCCGAGCGTCAGCAATTCCCTAGGCGTAGCTCTCCCGTTCCTCGCTCGGTTGACCAGTCGCTCCAGGTCGGCGATATCCGCCAACAGCGCGGCAGTCCTCTGGCGAGTCAGGCTGTTGTCATAGAAGCAGGCAACAGCTTCCTGCCGCTGAGTGAGTTCCACGATGTCAGTCAGGGGATGCCCCATCCAACTCCTGAGCAGCCTGCCCCCCATAGCTGTCCTGGTCAAGTCGATAGTCGAAACAAGTGAGTGAGCGGCTCCCCCCTGCCTGCCAGCCCGAAAGATATCCAGATTGCGACATGTCTGTCCATCCAGGGCCATGAAACGATCCGTAGAGTACGTTGCCAAGCCGCTCAACTGCGAAAGGGCTTCTTTCTGAGTCTCAGCGACGTAGTGCACCAAAGAGCCAGCAGCTCTTACCGCCAAAGGCAGATGGGCGCATCCGTAGCCCTCCAGGGTTGTCACATTGAAGTGCTCCAGGAGGGTCCGCTGGGTCACTTCGAGGTCAAACCAGTAGCCGTCGAGCTTGGTCGTGGAGAAAGGAAACTCCCGGAGGTCCTCAGCATCGTCCGGGACAAGAAGTTCACCCGGTTGAAGGCGCTCTAGTTCAGGCAACACCCGGTCTCGTAGAAGCTGGGTGGTGGCAAACTCGCTCGTCGTAATATCGACAAAGGCAACTCCAGCCCTCTCCCCCTCCACAACCACACTAGCGAGGTAGTTGTTTCTCTTGCCCTCAAGCAGATTGGGCTCCACCACCGTACCGGGAGTGACTACACGAATGACGTCCCTCTCCACCAATCCCTTGCCGGGCGGGCTAAGCTGTTCACAGATGGCCACTTTGTAGCCCCGGTTGATGAGTCTGGCCAGATAGTTGTCCAGAGCATGGTGAGGTATGCCCGCCATGGGTACCTTATGCCCTTTGCCCATCTCCCGGCCTGTCAGCACGATGTCCAGTTCCCGCGATGCCACTCTGGCATCCTCGTCAAAGGTCTCATAGAAATCACCCAACCGGAAGAAGACGATAGCCTCAGGATGACTTTGCTTGACTCTTAGATACTGTCGCCTGAGAGGTGTCACCGGCATGGACGCTATTGTACTATAGGGGCCCAAATTGAAACGACCTGGACCGTCTGCTATGATGCGCGAACCAGAAGACTCGCCCTGATGGAAGAAATAGTCATCCACATTGACCAGGAATGTGGCGATTGCGTTGACCGAGAGCAAGTCACACGAATAACTCAAGACGTGCTAGAAGCCGAAGGTATCAGCTCCCCGTACGAAATCAGCCTGCTCTTCACCACTTCCGAGACGGTGCGAAGGCTCAATCGAGACTACCGCGGCGTTGATAGCTTCACAGACGTCCTTGCCTTCCAGATGCTGCCGCAGCACGAGGCCTCCCCACCCTTCATCCTCCCCCCAGATGGGACGACTCACCTCGGAGAGGTGATCATCTCCTGCCCACAGGCAATGGAGCAGGCCAGAGAGCAAGGACACTCGATCAGCACAGAACTCGCGCTGCTGGTCATCCACGGAGTACTCCATCTTCTGGACTATGACCATGAGCAACCAGACGAAGAAGGGCGCATGCGGCTGCGGGAGGCAGAGCTCTTGGGGGAATGCCTTCGCCGATGCTATAATTCACCCTGAGGTGGAGTAGCGGCTCAAGGCAAGGCAGACCGTCCTTCCGTTCCGAATAGCCGTGTGCCAACTCCGCACTAGACGGGAGTACAGGCGGGATCCAGGCCGAGGTATCCAAGGTAGCCACAGGAGTAGAGGAGGTTCAATATGGCCAAGTTCATTATGCTCACAACCCTTACCGACGAAGGAAGGAAGACCATCAAAGGGCACCCCGAAAGGATAAAAGAGGTCAACCAGGAAGTGGAGGCAATGGGGGCAAAGGTGCTTGCCCAGTACGCCCTGCTGGGGCCGTACGACTTCGTGAATGTTCTGGAAGCTCCCGGTAATGAAGCAGTGTCCAGGGTGGCAATGGCGTTGGGTTCAAGGGGTACGCTTCAAACCATGACAATGGCCGCTATGGACATTGATGATTTCATTGCCAGCCTCAAGCAGTAACCGCCCAGCCGGGCGACGCCTGTGCTCCCGCAATCCACAATTACACCCTGACAAATCTGGGATTGACTCGGGACTTCTCGGCAGCAACGATGGTCTCGATCCGTGAAATCACCTCGTCAATTCTGCCCTCGTTGCTGGTTATGACATAGTCGAAGAGATCCACTCTCCTTATCTCTTCTTCGGCCTTGCCTAGCCTCACGGCCAGGTCTGCGTCGGATTCGCTGTGGCGCTGCCTCAGCCGTCTCTCCAGGTACTCCAACGAGGGTGGGGTGAGAAAGACGAACACAGCCTGCGGGAGACTCTTCTTGATGGTGGTTGCGCCCTGAACATCCACCTTCACTATCACGTCCAATCCCCTGCCCAGGGACTGGCCTATTTCAGCTTTGGGCACGCCGTAGCAGTTCCCATATACTGTGGCCCATTCCAGAAGTTCACCATCAGCAATCATCCTCTGGAATTCTCTTTCAGAAACGAAGTGGTAATCCACTCCGTCTTTCTCCCCCTCACGGCGGCTCCGGGTGGTCGCAGTAACGACATAGTGAAAAGGCCGCCTCAACTTCTTCATCCTGGTGAGCACGGCATCTTTGCCCACCCCGGAAGGACCAGAAAGGACTATGAGCAGAGGATGAGCAGGGGGTGTTTCAACGGACACCCCTTCATTATAGCACGCTGTCCTGTCGTTTCAGCTTCCGAGCCAACAAGCTTACCCCGAAGAGAAGGAAGACGCTCACGGCAAAACCCACCAGCCCCAGGTCCTCTTTGAGAGGGATGTCGAGCCCAGGGAACTTTCCAAGCAGCCCCAGCCCGCCACCCCCTATGAGAGCAGCCAGAGCACCGTGCCTCGTCACTCCCAGTCTGTCTTTGTAGAACCCAGCGACTACCGGCGCAACAAGTCCGCAGGTAAAGATAGTGTAGGCAAAGAGGAGAGCCGAAATCACTCCTTTCAAGGTTATAGCCAGACCCGCGGCCACAAGGCCCAATACAACTATGCTCAACCTGGCCAGCAGAAGGATCCGCCTCTCATCAATAGGCCGAAACCGCTTAATGACGTCCTCTGTCAGGATGACGCTCTGGCTGAGGAGGCAGGTATCTGCCGAGGACATCAGCGCAGCAACCAACGCAACCAGAACCAAGACGCCCACGCCGGACGGCAGGGCCTCTCTTATCATTTGTGGGAAAGCCTGCTCTGCAGGGATATCGGGAGTCAGCACCCGGGCACTCATGCCTATCAGAGCAATAATAAAGGCAAACAGGAGCACGAGAAGGCTGGTGACCAACACCGACCTTTGAGCCGTATTTCCCTCCCTGGCACAGAACAGCCTGGTGTACATATCGGGCCCGACTACGTATGTTGCTCCGACCAGGAGTAGAAGGGATAGAAGCGCTTTCCACCCAAATCCGCTGCTCAGCGGGAAGGAGAAGTACTCCGGAGGAAGAGAAGCCTTCAATCCGCCTAGGCCTCCTACCAGGGGGAGTAGAAACCCCAGGGCCAGCAGAATCCCCACCACGAGAACCACCGCCTGTATGGCGTCGGTGCGAACGACAGAATACTGCCCGCCCAGGGCGGCGTAGACGACAAGAATCACCGTGAAAATGAGCATCCAGAAGACGGCCGAACCGGAGGCTAGAACCGATAGGACTCTGCCCGCGGCCACAATCTGTCCCGCTACCACGCCCGTCCAGGCAACTATGATGAGAATGGAGGTCGCCAGACCGGCGCGGCGATCATACTGCCTTTCCACCAGCTCGGGAAGGGTGTAGAGGGAGAATCCCCTTATCCTGCCGGCCAGCGCCCCCAGGATCAGCAGCCCAAGACTTCCCACCAGAAGCCACCAAGCACCTGTCAGGCCCCGCTCGAATCCCAGGCCAGCCAAGCCCACCGTCGCCGAACCACCTATGATGGTTGCCAGGAGAGATCCTGTAATGAGAAACGTCGTCCCGCTCCTGTGGGCAACGAAGAAGCCGTCCCGGCTGTCGGCTCTCTTCTTGCTCCACAGCCCTATGCCGATTATGAGCACGAAGTAAGCAATCAGGATAGACATCGTTCATACGTGCAGACAGTCCCCGGCAAAGACCTTCTTCACCGAGCCGTCAGGACACGCCACGATGAGAGCTCCGTCGGAGTCAACATCTATGGCCTTACCTGATATCTCCTCGCCCAGACTCGCTACCCTCACTTCCCTGCCCAGGGTGACCGAGAGCTTCTTCCATTCTGCAAGCAAGTCGTCTGTGGTGAGCACGTTCTGCTGCCTCTGAATTTCCGCCAGGACCGCACCCAGAACCATCTTCCTGGAAACATCCCTCCCCAGTTCATCTCTCAACGAAGTCGCTCGCTCCTGGGAAATGGAGCAATTGACGTTCATTCCTATTCCGAGGTTCACGAATTTCAGCTCATCCGTCTCTGCCTCCATTTCTGCCAGTATGCCGCAAACCTTCTTTCCACCTATCAAGACATCGTTGGGCCACTTCAGTTCCGCGGGCAAACCAAACAAGTCTCTTATCGTCCGAGCCACCGCCACGGACGCCATCAAGCTGATCCTCGGGGCATAGGCCGGGCTGACCTTCGGCCTCAACACAACCGTGCAGTAGATCCCCCCCACCGGTGAGGACCATTCCCTGCCAAGTCTGCCTCGGCCACGCGACTGCGATTCAGCGACCACGATCGTACCCTCCTCCACTCCCTTCTTGGCCAACTCCTTCGCTACCTCCATCGTAGAGTTAACTTCCCCGTAATGACGAACCTTCTGTTCCCACCCAGTGATCTCCCAGGGAAGCAGCAGGTCCGGAGAGGAGACCAGATAGTATCCCCTCGATGAGGTCCCAATGACGTAGCCATGTTGTTTCAGATTGCGTATGTACTTCCAGATGGACACTCTGGAGACGCCCAACTCGTTGCCGAGCGCCTCGCCGGAAACATAGTCGCCGCTGGCACGGAGAGCCGCCAGTATCTCCCCCACAGCACTGTTAACCATTGCAGTCAAAGGGTTAACCATTCTCCTGTCTTTGTCAAGTCGCCTGTGCACAACATCAGAAAGAAATAGACAAAACGAAGAAAAGGGGCTATTCTTACTGGGCTATGGAAATCCTTTGGTTAGGACATTCCTGCTTCGCCATCAAGGGGAAGCAGCAGGCCATTGTCACTGACCCCTATCATCCCGATCTGGGCCCCTCCCTGGGCCACCCCCAGGCAGAGATAGTCACCATCAGCCATTTCCATCCCGGCCACAGCTACATCGAAGGCGTTGTCAACAGCCCGAGGCAGGTGAAGGGACCGGGGGAATATGAAATCGGGGGCACGTTCATAACTGGCATCAGCACTTTCCATGACAATGACAAAGGCAAGCTGCGAGGCAAGAACACTATCTACCTGATAGAGATGGACGGTCTGACTCTGTGCCATCTAGGAGACCTGGGACACGCCCTGCCGCCTCAACTGATAGAAGAAATAGGTAGCGTCGATGTCCTGTTCTTGCCCGTCGGTGAGATGTCCACCATTAGCCTTGACACCGCCGTAGAGATAGTGAGGCAGCTGGAGGTCCGAACCGTAGTCCCCATGCACTACAGGAGTGCTCTTGTGAACAAGCAACTCGAGCCTGTAGACAAGTTCCTCACCAAGATGGGAGTCCCGGAACTCGGGTCAAGGCCAAAGCTCCTGGTGACCCCTTCCTCGCTACCCGCGAGCACCCAGGTCGTGCTCCTTGAGTTCAAGGGCCAGAGCGCTTAGGCAGCGTTCCACCCCACCATGCCGAGCTAGAATTCACGATGTACGCTTGGCGAAAGACCGCGCATTCTTCCCCGCAGTGCCTTGCTTCCTCGATCTCACATGGCAGGGAGGTCTTTGACAAGCTTTCCGCACCGCCTCTACAATAGGCCCCAAGATGAGTCTGCCCGCCGAGCTACACAAGCTACAGCAGCTTGACATAGAACTCGAAAAAAGGCGCCAGACCATAGACGAAATCACCCAACAGCTGTCCGAAAACAAGGCCCTCGCCGCAGTTGAGTCTCAGCTCGCCTCACGAAAGCAACAGCTCCATGAGACAGGGAACAGACAGAAGGACGTAGAGTGGGATCTCCAGGACCTGGAAGAGAAGATCAACAGCCTTGACGCCAAGCTTTACGGCGGAACGGTCAGCAACCCCAAGGAATTGGTCAACCTCAAACAGGAGGTTGACAGCCTCAAGAAGAAGAGCAGGACAAAGGAAGACGAGCTGCTGGAGTTGATGGGCCAGACGGAAGAACTGCAGGCCAAGGTAGAAGCCAGTTCCACAGAGTTCCAGGAATTGGAGCGGGAATGGCAGCAGAAGAGGCAGGCTCTTACCGCAAACAAAGCGGAAGCTGAGACTGAGCTGGCCAGTCTCACTAGTTCGCGCCACGGGCTGTCACAAGAGATCGGCACGGAGGCTCTCAAGCTCTACGAACTCATCAAGTCGTCGAAGGGTCAAGCCATAGCTAAGGTAGAGCAGGGAAGATGCCAGGGCTGCTACATCGCGCTCCCCATGGGTCAATGGCAGAAAGCTAGGGCCGGTGAACTGGTTCAATGCAGTAGCTGCAGCAGGATACTGTACGTGGAGTAGCATTTGACTTCCCGGTTCCTCAGTTCTAAACTGGTTCTGGGGCAAGTAGGTCGGGTGACCGCCCTACGCTTCAGGCATAGGGAGGAAAGTCCGAGCTCCACCGAGCGGGGTGCTGGGTAACACCCAGGAGGGGTGACCCTACGGAAAGTGCCACAGAAACATACCGCTCCTCCCATGTGGAACACAAAGGAGGAGTAAGGGTGAAATGGTGAGGCAAGGGCTCACCGGCAGCTGGGTGACCGGCTGGCCGGGCAAACCCCACCCGGAGCAAGGCCGAATAGAAGGACGGTTGAGGTGCTCGGCCAATGTCCTTGGGTTGGCCGCTTGACTCTGACGGCAACGGCAGAGCTAGATGGATGGTCACCGCCCTGCTGCAGGGCACAGAACTCGGCTTATAGGTCTACTTGCCCCGTGTGGTACAGCCAAATACCTGCTGTCAGGCTGCAAGCAGCCGCCTCAGCGCCTCATAACGATGGAGCCATAGCCGACTACCTGGGAGAAGTCGCCCGTCGTCTCTCCGCTCGTGCCGTATTTCAGCAGACTCACCCTGTTGGCCCCAGCCGCTCTGGCTGCCACAATCGCTGAGGCCGCGGGCCCGTAGCCACACATTGTGCAACCGAGGGAGCCCAACCGGGCATACATCTCTTCTTCGCTTAGGTCGACTATCGCCTCAATGACGGAGTTGTCCTTGGCCGTGGCCACACGGTGGGGCTCGTAGTGCGTGAAATCGGTGCTGGCAATGACTACCACGTTGCCGGGACACCTGGAGATGGCTCTGCCCACCTCCCGTGCCGTTTCCAGACCCTGAGCCAGCATGGCTATGGGCACGATCTTGACACCCTGATAGAGATGCTGCAACCAGGGCAACTGCACTTCTATGCTGTGCTCATGCATGTGGGCTGTCTCATCCGCTTCAATCACCCCTCCCAGAAGCCCTTGAGCAAGTACTTTGTCTATCTCCACCTCCCCCAGGGGCGTCTCCCAGGGCCTTTCCACCCACAGGGAAACCGGAGGACCGTAGCCAGTGTGGTTAGGGCCGACTATTATCGCCGTATCGAAGACACCATCCAGGGCAAGCTCTCTGTATACGTAGGCTGCCACCGGACCCGAGGCCAAATAGCCGGCGTGGGGCGCAATTGCCACCACAATCTCCCTGGGACCGTGCTCTTCTACCAGGGGCACGGCCCCCGGGCCAAGCTCATGTACATAACACCATTCGAGCTGCCTTCTGAGATCCGCGGCGTTTCCGGCATAGAAGCTGCCGGCTACCACAGGCCTCCTCGCCCTCATAAGACTAGTCCTTGGCTTTCCGCTTCCGCGCTTTGCGCCCTTGCTTCTCCTCTACCTCCGCTTCCTCTGGCCCGGTCGCGGGTTCCTCATCGCCTGCGGCGGGCTTTTCCCGCACCTCCCTCGCCTGGTCGCGCACCCAGCGATGGATCTCGTCCAGCGCCGGCGGAAAGACGCTGAACACTTCTATATCGTCCGGGAACTGCAGTCTGTGCCCTTCCCTGATGAAGAGAAGCCCGGCTTCCTTGTCGTGCAGCGTCTCACTGATTCTCCGCGCCATGAATTCGTATCGCTTGCCCGAAGCTTCACCATAGAACTCGAAGACCTTGCCGGCCACCCTCTGGCTCATGAAGCCAAGCAATAGACACCTCTCCCAATCCATGGTCTCTTCAAGGAGTTCCTTGTCCTCTATGGCCTCAAACACGGCTCCTTGGTCGCATTTGCCTTTGGCGATGTCGTAGCTGCCCGGGCTCGCCCGCTCCACTACCTTCATGCCGTCTTCACCGGACTGGGAAACGGACTCATGATAGACCCATCTGACCTTCCCGATCGTTCCCTCCAGCTTGGCCAGCTGCTCCGCTACCTGCTGCCAGTACCGGTCACACTTCTCCTTGTATTCCGGCGGAGCCCCGTCGCTCAGGTATACGAGCGGTACCAGATAGATCTTCTTGTTGTCTTTGAAGCCCTCTGCAGCAGGCTTCTCTATTTTCCCCAGTTGCTCTCCCATATCTATCCCCCTGCCTCTTCCTCTTCTCCCCACCTCTGCATCATCTCCTTGATCTGCCTGGCCAGTCTCGGGTCCTCCTTGAGGCGTTGCGTAAATACGGGGCAGCTCTGCAGAATCATGTTCTGGCTCATCGAAGCTATGCTTTCCAGCACCTTCTCCATCTCTGTCCTGGCTGGTTCAGCTAGGTTCGCCCCCTGCATCATCATCCTGAAGTGCGCGATGTCCTCAGTGCTCACCTGCATCGGAGTCACGCAGTTCTTGTACCAGGGGCACTGCCTGCAGGTGACGACTGCCCCGGCTTCCTCCAGAATATCGCCCATTTGTCTGTCTTTCCCCCTTCAGGCAGATTCTACCAGCTTTTCACAGCCAGACCCAACTGCAGTGTGTTAGCCAGACGACGACAGGCCACCGAAGCGGCGCTGCCGTTTCCTATATGCTGAAAGAGCCTGGTCAATCTCAGCACGATCGAAGTCGGGCCAGAGGACCGGAGTGAAGTAGAACTCGGCGTAGGCTGCCTGCCACAGGAGGAAGTTGCTCAGCCTCATTTCACCACCGGTGCGGATGATAAGATCGGGGGCAGGCATTCCCGAGGTATAGAGGCGTTGGCTGAACACAGCCTCATCCACATCAGAGGGTTTGACTCCGTCCCTGACCAGACGCCGCACCGCTTCCACCATTTCACCCCTGGCTCCATAGTTCAAGGCAAGGCCAAAAACCATCGCCTCGCCGTTCTTGGTCAACTCGACTGCTCGGCCCAATACATCTCTTAACCCAGAGGGAAGTCCGTCGAGCTTACCTAGGTGGCGAATTCTTATCCCTTTCTCGCAGGCAAATTCGACCTCCGCGGGGAGCCCTTCCTCTAGGATCCGGAAGATCCCCTCCACTTCCTCGCGGGGCCGCCTCCAGTTCTCCGTAGAGAAGACGTAGAGGGTGACATACCCGATGCCGTAGTTGAGGAGGGCCTCCACCACACGGTGAGCGTTGGCCAGGCCTTCCCGATGGCCGGACAGGCGAGGCAGGCCACGCCGCTCCGCCCATCTGCCGTTGCCATCCATGATAAGGCCGATATGACGGGGAGAGACGTCTCCGCTGCCGCTGCTCACATTACTACTATAGCCACATCCACCATCATCATCAAGCACGCCACACAGCCCTTCCTTTGATTTACAAAGGTGGCCTTCTGGGCTAAAATAGCTATCACTCAGGGCGGTTAGCTCAGCGGTTAGAGCGCTTGCTTCACACGCAAGAGGCCAGTGGTTCAAATCCACTACTGCCCACCACCAGGAACAACAGGGGGCATGCCTGTCCATAACGGGCACTGATCTGCTGTGCCACCAAGTTCGACCGTCG
>Ga0209427_10002837_pt1 | contig 20358 bp, 17 predicted proteins | sample DeeMarSWOR136_30_FD_187465 | JGI IMG/M metagenome (GOLD analysis project Ga0209427, IMG submission 187465) | Marine sediment microbial communities from White Oak River estuary, North Carolina - WOR-1-36_30 (SPAdes) (version 2) | ecosystem: Environmental > Aquatic > Marine > Intertidal zone >...
CGCGTTGTTCATTTGATCGATTGTGTAGAAGTCATCGTCATCAAAAACGCACAGGGGTTTGAGCGGATCAGGCTTTGCCGGGTCACCCATTATTACAACTATGTTGTTCGTCAGCTCCTTCCTTTTCTTTACAGGGGCCCAATCCTTTCTGACAACGGCAGTCACAATGATGCGTCTTTCCATCATTCCAAGGTCCTGGTTTCTCTGGGAATCGGCTGAGATGCGGCCGTGGAGGCTGACATCGCTGAAGCCCGCCGTTTTAAGAAGCTCCTCAATGGCCTTTCGGGTATACAGACGCTCGGCATAGAACTGGTCTGCAATGACTCCTTTCTGGACATGGGTGACTACTTCCCTTGAGATTAAGCGCTGCCTGTCGATAGACAGAGAACGCTCCCTGCAGACGAAGTGATTTTTGTCTATCCATTCCCATGACCTGGGTTGGAAGCGCCTTCTGAGGTATTCTCCGTCAGCGGCATCTATCAGAATTTTTCCCCAGGGCTTTATAACTCTCAATGCCTCTTTGAGTACTCTGATGTCATCCTGGGTTGTCTCGAAATAACCGAAACTGTTGCCCAGAATCATAACCACGTCAAACGTGTCGGGCTGGTAAGGCAGCTTTCTGGCGTCACCTTCCCTAAACCTGATATTTAAGCCTTCTTTTTTGTTTTGCGTCTTGGCCTTTTGGATCAGGTAGCGAGAACGATCCAGCCCTTCGACATTGGTAAAACCCCGTCTTGCAAGCTCAAGGGAGACACGTCCCTGCCCGCAGCACAAATCCAGAATCTTATTCTCGGAAGAAAAAGAGAGGATTTCCGAGAACATATCTACCTCTCTGGCGGTAATTTGCGGGTCATCCACCACATCCCCATCGGTTTTTAAATAGATTGAATTGAATATCAAGCGCCACCATTCAGGATGAAGATGTTCTTCCAGGCTTGGAACGGGCCCAAGTGATTTACCAGCATACGAGACGCTTTTTGTCTTTGGGGGGGATTTGGAATTGACCGCTTCCTTCTTTGTTTTCATCTGTTGTACTCCTTTTCAACACCATTATCTGTTAAGAGGTCGGGGCGCCATTTTTTGGTTCGTTCGATGGCTTGTTGTCGCCGCCATTCGGTAATCTTTGCATGGTCACCGCTTAAAAGAATGTCGGGGACCTTCATTTCGCGAAAGACTTCAGGTCTTGTATACTGGGGGTACTCTAACAACCCGGAACTGAAGGAATCGTCTTTGGAGGAATCCTCGTCGCCGAGGGCGTCAGGCAATAATCTTACGACGGCGTCGATGATGACCATAGCGGCAAGCTCGCCGCCACTGAGGACGTAATCACCGATGGAGATTTGCTCTGCGCCGAGGCCGATGCGGATTCGCTCGTCGATGCCTTCGTATCTGCTGGCGATTAGAATGAGACGTTTTTCGGCGCTTAGTTCGAGTGCTTTTTTCTGGTCGAATTTTTGTCCCTGCGGGGTCAGGAGGATGGTGCGTGCCTTTTCGGGTGAGAGTTTTTGGACATACTCGAAGCAGTCAAAAAGAGGGCCGGGCATCATAACCATACCCGGCCCACCGCCATACGGCTTATCATCGACCTTCCTAAAATTATCTTTTGCGAAATCCCTTATATTTGTAAGAACGATATCAACAAGTCCATTTTCCCGGGCCCTCTTTAATATCGAATGGCCCAGTGGAGATTCGAACATCTCAGGGAAAAGAGTTAAGATATCAACCCTCATTACTGTTGTTTTTCTTCTTTTGTCTCGGGCCCGGATTCATCTTCGGGCTCGTTTTTTGCTTGCGGTTCAGGTTTTTCCTTTTTAGCGACTTTCTTTTTGCGTTCCGGTTTGGATTTTTTTTCGGCTTTCGGCTTTTTCTCGGCTTCCTCTTTTTCTTCTACCGGTTTCTTTTCGTCTTTTGCCTTCGCTTTTTTCTTTCTTTTCGGTTTCGGTTCTTCTTCTACTTTTTCCGGTTCGGCCTGAACCTCGGGTTTTTCAGCATCTTCGGCCTCGGCCTGTGGTTTTTCCTCAGCAGCCTCGACCTTTACCTCGGGTTCGGGCTTTGGTTCTTCGGCCACAGGTTCTTTGGCTTCCGGCTCCGGTTCAGGTTCCGGTTCTTTGACTTCCGGTTCTGGTTCAGGTTCCGGCTCTTTGGCTTCCGGTTCAGGCTCGGGCTGTGGTTCGGGTTTTTCTTTTGCGGCCTCTGCTTCGGGTTCAGGCTCGGCTTTAGCCTCTGCCAGGGCTTTTGCTTCGGCTTCTGCCTTCAGTTTTTCTTCCTCTTCAGCCCTTGCTTTAGCCTCTGCCTCGGCTTTTTCCTTTGCTTCGGCCCTCAATTTTTTATCGGCTTCCGCCTTTGCTTTTGCTTCGGTTTCGGCCTTTGCTTTTGCTTCTTCGGCCTCGGTAATGCCCTTGGCGGCCTTTTCGGCGGCTATTCTTTCTGCCTTTGTGAAGAATCTTCCCTTTGCACGAGCGATAGCTTTAGCGCGTTCCCGACGCGCGGCTTTTTCCTCGGCATACTTGTTCTTTATGCCAAGACGGAGTAGGATCTGCGAGACCGTATCGGATGGTATTGCACCTTTATCGAGCCAGTACTGTGCCCGTTCGCGGTTTAGAACGATCTGCTTTTGGGGGTCTTTTTCAATGGGGTCGTAATGTCCGAGCTTTTCAATAATTTTTCCGTTTCGCGGCGCCCTTGAATCGATAGCGTTAATTCTGAAGAACGGGCGATGCCGCCTTCCCAAACGCATGAGTCTTAACTTTACAGCCATAATTTTTCCTTTCGTTAATCTTTATAATCAATTTCCGTGAAATGCAAAAGGCAAATCACGAAACACGTTTAATTTGTAGTGCGTAACCATTTAAGAAAATGGCTAAAACAGCGGGGTCAATCCGTGCGTCGGCTGCGATTCTCTGTACCTGTTCGTCGGTCAAAGTATCAGCTCCGGCCTTTTCACCCGGCGTCATTATGGCCACGGCTTTCTTTAGCTGGTCCAATTCGCCGGCGCTTGGTGCTGCGAGCATCGCCAGTTCACTGGTGCCCTGAATATCCTTAAATTGGTCTCTTACCAGTTTTCCGTATTCGCTGTCAGAAAAGCGAGCAACTTTTTTCAGGTACTGCTCGATTGAGATTTTACTTTTTGTCGTCATTTAGATATTACTTTTCGTCACCAAACTTTGTTCTGCCTTCAACAATTTCTCACCCTGAGCCGAGCAGCAGAGGCTTTGGATTTTCGACCCAGCCTGCCGGGCGCTGGTTTTTACCCTTTCGATTGAGGTCTCCGAGGTCGTCGCGGGCCTTTTCGGCAAGGGCGAGCAGACGCTTGACAATGTGGGGATTCTTATCCGCCACGTTATTTTTTTCTGCGATATCAGCGTCGAGATTATACAACTGAAGCGGGCTGTCGGGTATCGGTTTTCCCCAGTTTCTTCTTTTTGTTTTCAGTGGCAGATGTAGCTTCCAGGGGCCTGAGCGGACCGCCTGCAACTGGTTTATCTGATAATAATAGAATGCCTTGTGCGGTGACTTTGCTCCTTTTTTGCCCGCCATAAGCGGCCAGATGTCTCTGCCATCGATGATTCGGTCTGTTGGAGGCTTTGTGCCGGCGAGCCTGGCAAAAGTCGGCAGCAGGTCCATCGTTGTTGTTATTTCGTCACAGGTTTTGCCTGCGGGGATTTTCCCGGGGAAGCGAACGATACACGGCTCCCGCATACCGCCCTCCCAGGTGCTTCCCTTGTGGCCCCTAAGCGGGCCATTGCCACCGCCGAAGCGATTGGAGGCACCGTTGTCGGAGGTGAATATAACGAGTGTCCGATTATCGATGCCGAGTTTAGAGAGCGCGGCGAGGATTTCGCCGGTGGACCAATCGATTTCTTCCACCGCATCACCGTATATTCCATTAGCGCTTTTGCCCCGGAACTTCTCGGAAGCGTGTATGGGATTATGAGGCATGGTGTGCGGCAGATATATAAAGAAAGGTTTATTCTTATTGGCAGTTATGAACTTTATGGCCTCTTCAGTGTAGCGTTTTGTCAAGGTGTTCTGGTCTGCCGGGGCCTCGATGATCCTTTCATTACGCAACAAAGGTAGTGGCGGGCGATTATTATTTTTTCCTTTGCCCATGTCGTTGCTGTACGGGATGCCGTAGTAATAATCGAAGCCCTGGCTTGTTGGTAGAAACTCGGGCTGGTCGCCGAGGTGCCACTTTCCGATGCATGCGGTCGCATAGCCCTGCTCCCTGAGCAGGTCTGCGATGGTGATTTCATTCGGATTGAGTCCCTTTTTGTTCACGGGGAAGAGGACGCAGAGGCCGGTGTCGTTTGCGTGCATATTGACTCGGCGAGGGTAGCAGCCGGTCATCAGAGACGAGCGAGACGGCGTGCATACGCCGCTGGTCACGTAGAAGCTGGTAAAGCGCATTCCCTCTTGGGCCATTTTGTCGAGGTTGGGCGTGCGGTGCTTTGTTGAGCCGAAGCAGCCAACGTCTCCATAGCCGAGGTCGTCACAGTAGATGATAATAAAATTCGGCGGTCGGCCGAAGCCGGAACTCTTCTGTGAAATTGCGGCACATCCGGGCATTGCCAGAGAGGCGGCCGCCAAGCCCGCAACTTTCAAAAAATCCCGACGTTTTATATTTTTATTCATAATCTTTGCTGTCGAATAATCCCCCTATCAATCGGAGGAATAAATACTGTCAAGGTCAGGTCCTTAACTGCTCAGAATGACATTAGTATCTTTGGTTCTATCGGCGTTGTATTTTTCCCCTTCTCTTTATGACTCTTTTTCGCTTCGAGCGCTGCTTTATTTTCCTTCCTCCCGACATAGCGGCGCTTATGGAGTCCATATTCAAACCGCCGCTGAACAGATTCCTTAGTCCGCCGAGCTTTCCGCCGCTCACGGCCTTCATCATATCGCGGCTTCTCTTGAATGTCTTTACGAGTCCGGAGACATCATTGGGCTGTACGCCGGCACCGGCGGCGACCCGTCTGCGTCTGGATGAATCTATAATTTCGGGCTCGCGGCGCTCGTTTGGTGTCATTGAATAAACGATGGCCTCCATTCTATGAATCTCGGCATCATCAAAATCCAAATCACCGAGCTGTCCGCCCATACCCGGCATCATTTTCAGCATATCCTTGATGCCGCCCATTTTTTTCACGGCCTGCATTTGTTTGAGGAAGTCATCGAAGCCGAAAGTCCCCTTTGCCATTTTCTTTTGGAGCTTTTCCGCCTCCTCGACTTCAAACTGTTCCTGGGCCTTTTCGACAAGCGTTACGACGTCACCCATGCCGAGGATTCTGCCGGCCATTCGGTCGGGGTGGAATTCTTCGAGCTTGTCGAGCTTTTCACCTACGCCGATGAACTTGATTGGCTTTGAGGTGACAGCCTTTACGCTGAGTGCTGCCCCGCCGCGGGCATCGCCGTCAAGTTTTGTGAGGATGACACCGTCAAGCTCAAGACGCTCGTTGAATTCTTTTGCCGAGTTTACGGCATCCTGCCCGGTCATTGCATCACAGACGAGGTAAATCTGGTGGGGATTGACAGCTTTGGCGACATTTGCCACCTCGGTCATCATCTCCTCATCGATGTGGAGACGACCGGCAGTATCGAGGATAACTACATCGTTGTTGTTTTCCCTGGCGTGCTTTATAGCATTTTTTGCGACCTTTACGGGATTTTTGCTTTCTTCCGTGTAAACATCGATATTTGTCTGCTGTCCGAGCACAACCAGTTGCTCAATGGCGGCCGGTCTTCGCAGGTCGTCAGCAACCAGGAGGGGATTTTTGCCTTTTGCGACGACGTATTTACCGAGTTTTGCAGCGGTTGTGGTTTTTCCGCCGCCCTGGAGGCCGGCCAGCATGATTATGGTGGGTCCCGGCGAGACAAAATAGACACGGGTGTCGACGGGGCCCATCAGTTTTGTCAGCTCGTCGTTGACGATTTTCACAAAGACCTGACTGGGATGCAGGCTCCTTATGACCTCGGCGCCGATTGCAGCCTGTGTCACATCCTTGCAGAACTTCTTCACGACGTTGTAACTGACGTCCGCTTCGAGAAGGGCCTTTCGGACGTCGCGCACGGCATCGGAGACATTTGCCTCGGTGATTCTTCCCCGGCCTGCCAGCGACTTGAAGACTGCATTGAATTTTCCGGTCAACGACTCAAACATTTCCCGTTACTCGATACTTTATTCTAAATACTCTAACCCGCCGTGGCGGTATAAGCTAAATAAAATCCCCAATAAATTTGGGGTTAAAATACAATATCAAATTCTCATTCCAAGGCAAAGACAAGATTATAAGTCAGCAGAGGCGATTTTGCAATAGTAAACGTGATTTTCCGGTATAGAACGGAAGTAAGATACGAAAAATGAGCGATTTTGGCAAGGAAATTTCTTCTTCCCGGCCGGTTGTGACTGAAAAGAATACAGAAAAAGGAGAGGAAACGGTAGAAATCCGCAGATATTACTGATAATATAGTAAATCATCGATTTCAGAAATATTTTGAAGCAATGCAGATGGCAGATTCCAGATAAGGCAAACCCCACACCTAAATCAGGAGACTTATTATGTTAAACCGAGGTATCCTTGTAACACTTGTCCTTGAATTGATGTTAGTATCTTTTGCGTATGCAGCGGAGAATGGGATTGTCCTGAACGGCGTGGTTGTCGATGCCGATACGGGAGAACCGGTGGCTTGCAGGATATACATACAGGATGAAAAAGGAAAGTGGTATTTTCCCCGGTCAGCTTCGCCCGACGGCTCAGCGGTAGTATACAAAAAGCAGAACTGGGCCAATAAAAAATCTGTAGAGTTTCATACAACAATATCTGCACATCCCTTCACAATCGCACTTCCGCCGAGCCAATACACCATCACTATCGAGCGCGGTAAGGAGTATTTTACCCTTACCAGGAAAGTGACCGTGGGCGCCGAGCCTGTCAATTTGAAATTCCAGCTCAAGCGATGGATCAACATGGCCCGTCTTGGCTGGTACTCGGGTGACACGCACGTACACCGAACGGTGCAGGAGTTGCCAAATGTTCAGCTTGCCGAAGACCTGAATGTTTCGTTCCCACTGCTGTACTGGGTGACTAAAGCCTTTTTGCCGCCGGGCACCGGTGACAAAAGCACGGGCGGTAAGGTAGAGCCGAAGTTGATTTTCATAGACGACACGCATGTGATTTATCCGCTAAATACGGAGTACGAGATTTTTTCAGTGAAAGGCAAGAACCACACCCTCGGAGCGTTTTTCGTGCTCAATCACAAATCCGTTTTTCAAAAGGGGGTTCCTCCGGTTGCTCCTATTGCCGGGAAAAGCAGGCTTGAGGGCGGGCTGCTGGAACTGGATAAGCACAACTGGCCGTGGTCTATGATGCTTGTTCCAATTATGAACATTGACCTGTTTGAACTGGCCAACAATCATATTTGGCGGACGGAGTTTGCCTTCACCGGATTCGGTGAATCGGCTCCTGAATATATGAAAGTCGAGAAGAACTCGAAGGGCTTTACGGAACAGGGGTGGATTGATTACGGATTCAAAAATTACTATGCACTCTTGAACTGTGGTTTCCGCCTGCGTCCGACCGCAGGTACGGCCTCCGGCGTGCACCCTGTTCCTCTTGGCTTCGGCCGGGTATATGTCAAACTCGAAAACGGGTTCGACTATGAGAAGTGGATGCAGGGACTGGATAATGGGCGCAGCTTCGTCACGACCGGTCCGATGCTTTTTGTGAATATCAACAGCTTTGCACCGGGGCATATATTCGGCCAATCCAATGAGGGGACAGTCAGCTATTTAATTGACATCATCGCCCGAAGCGCTTACCCGCTGGAACGCATAGAGATTGTTGTCAATGGCCTCGTCGCCAAAAAACTTAAGGCCCAAAACATAAAGATGCCTTCAGGTGGCTGGTCCGGCAAAATTAATGAAAAGATAGATGTTTCAAGTTCCTGCTGGATTGTGGTTCGCTGCTTCGAGCGTCGGCCTAACGGGCGGATTCGTTTTGCCCACACCGGTCCGTTTCATGTGGAAGTCGAGGGAAAACCGCTGCGGCCCCGGAAGGAGGAAATCGGTTTTCTCATCAAGCGGATGCAGGAACAAATCGAGCGAAACAGAAAAGTTTTGCCCAAAGAAGCACTCGACGAATATCACCGGGCCCTGAAGATTTATCAAAAGATAGCCGGGTCTGCAAGATAGGAAAAGAGGACGACTATAAGTGAGAAAGATCCAAGAAAAGGAACGAAGACGGCATTATGACTTGTCTCTTCAGTCGGGACGGCCGCGGGGACGCGAAAATCTAAATGTTCCAGTCTTTTGAGCTGGATATGAATTTGTTCTGCACGATTATACCTACGAGCGTCGGTACCATAAACGCGACCGGCAGAAACCAGCGGTAATCAAAAACAAGTGTGCGGACCTTTTCAGGGTCAAAATATGCGTACAGGACGGCCAGTGCGGCTGTTATTATTAGCGCACCTCCACCGAAGCTGGTAAACAAGACAACGGCGAGCTTGAAAACGATAAACGAAATCATTCCACCAGCGATTAGGCCTGCAAGTGCACCGGCCCAGATATAATTGTCGGGCAGTGCAAATGCATACCATATTCCCCCGGTAAGTATTCCGCCGGCCACAGCACCGAGCGCGCTGACACCCCAGCGCATCAACGGCAGAGAGAGGACCCCCATCATCACTACGCCCATCAGTCCCAGCCACATTCCGTTTCCTCCGACGAGCTTTTCGTTTATCATTAACCCTCCAAACAATCCCACCAGAGCAAAACAAAGTGTTACCAATATCTTGAAGATTCTCCAGCCATAGAGCAGGCAAACAACCCCAAAGCAGATGAACGCCAAAGCCTCAATGAGGCTCAGTTCGACAATCTGAACCCAGATGAAGTTAATCGGGACAATTCCTTCTTCAACCGGCTGGGCGGTCCGCATTGTGGGTTCAGCTGCCTGTGCAAGTATAGTGACAGAATCCATTATTGCTCTCCGTAACGTTTCTTTTGTTTTTCCCGATAAAACGGGAGTGATCTCCGATATCAGTCACTAATATTAAGGATGCAGCATATAAAGTCAAGTATCATCTATATGATCGGTGCTCATTTTTTTCTGACAACCTATCAATCCTTTAACCTGAGGTTATGAACCTCGCCAGAGGTTCTTTCGGCGTGGTACGTTTTCATCCTGGATTTCTTTTCTTTTGTTTCTCCTGCCCTCAAACCATGGACAAAGCACCAACTGTTCAAGCGTGCCGAAAGCCACCATTGCCCCAAAGACAGCGGCAAAAAACAGAGCCTTTTGATCGATGACAGTAACAGGCATGGCCCCTTTATACAATAACAACAAAACCATACCTCCAAAGATAAGCAGTGCTCCGAGAACAGCCGAGCACACAGCCGACGTTAAATTCCAGAGGTAGGTTATAGCTACTATTGCAATTATAATCATCACCCCAATTATTGCCCAGCCGATGACCGACATATCTACAACGGTCTGTTGTACCTTATCTCCAAAACCAATGATATAGGCTTTGATTACCTTTATACTTTCGGTGATGCTGAGAGTCGGCCCCTCAGATGAGACCGGATTTGTAAAAGCGGGACCCGCCTCCTGTGTAGTCCCCAGGTACGGCCCGCCATGATGCGCAACGATAAAGCCCAAAGAAACAGCCAAAGAAACAGCCAGTATAATGATAATCATCCTATTAAGAACTGTGGCGGTTACAGCAGCAGCTACCGACAGAACGGATGCCGCTATCATACTCTTACCGATTATAAAGAATCCAACCACCCAGCCTATAACAGCGCCTAAGATAGCAGACAACACTTTTCTGAAACCAAGCCCTCCGAGCCAGACAATTAGTCCGGCTATGACGGCCAAAACACCGGGCGCGATCATGATGACCGGATTAATCCGCCCAGACGTTCGTTCAAAAATTTGAATAATCTCAAACATAACAGTGATCCATTTAGTGACCCGTTTAACAATATATTCGATTAACTTTTGACCATACTTTAACAATTAAATTTATTATCGACCTATTTAGCCGATTTGCGTTAAATAGTTCAGTAATTTGACGAATAGATGTGCGAAAAGGCAAATTTTGATTAGGAGAAGGTCAAAATCAAATTCCGTCTTTGGAGGTTGTTAGGACGACTTCTGTATAGTATTATCGCGGGTTTTATACTCTGTAATGCAGATTTAGGGAGTGTCTATGGGTTATATTAAGTGATGATACGGCAGGACAAAAGGACAAAAAAACGGCGATATGAAACACATGAGAGCACTGTTTATAGCCCTGTCGGCATTATTTCCACTGATAAACACCGATTCGGCTCCCGGCGCAGACGGCCTGCGGTCGGTAGCGGCCGTGCGAACGGAAACACCTCCCGTCATTGACGGCAGGCTCGATGACGAGTGCTGGTCAAAGGCGAATATAACGATGGATTTTATGGACTGTCAGCTGGAGCGATCTGCTCAAATCCACGGCTGAGGAAACGTCTGAGGACCGGCACAACCTGACGATACTTTTTTCATGGCCGATGCGAAAGAACATGGATTTGTATCTGCTGTACAACGATTACGTCACCGATGTAGAGAGCGTTCGGTCCGCCTTTGCAAAGCTGGTTTACCGTTTTTGAATCCGGCTACCATCTATGATTTAAGAGCGGGAGAGGCCGGGAAGACTTATTACAGAATTAAAAGGTCTGATTTTGAAAATTGGCTGGATGGGAGGAAGAGGTAGGATTTGTTTACCACTCTAATTGGGTTTTATCTATTAGGCAAATTTCTTTTAAACAACTGTGTGATCCAATAAGGGAATTCCAAGAAATTCTGCAAAAGCAGTAGCATCGGAACGAATTTGGTCGTGTTTTTGTCCATTAGTAATACTGATTCTCTTGTCATCAGAATTATTTGTAATTGCATTTATTTCATAAACAGATGCTCCCCTCCGAGTATTACCTGATGGAACTGAGGTAAAAATGGAGCACAGTTGTATTGCTTCAATTTCTGAAAGTGTTGCAATTTTTTTGCCCTTCAAGCCATGATATACAAAAGGAGCAAAAGAAAGAGTATCTGACTCCTTATTTGCCACAACACATCGTGTGAGTAAAGAATTAATAAATAAAGCAAAACCTCCAAGAATCATAAAACCACAAACAACTACCCCTAATATCATAGATAAAATTCTTTGGGATAATCTTTCATCAGGCTCATCACATATAAAATATATTGCAAGGATTACTCCCATTATGAAAGTTGCCCCAAATGCCATTGGAAGAACCCAACTTCCTTTGAATGCCAAAATGTTTTCAGAAATAAACCGAAGTTTCCTACTTTCGACATTGTTACCTGATAACGAAGTTGTAGAAACGGCAACCTTTAAACCATTGGAAAGTTCAATTTCTTCAGTCAATTCATCTTGAGGTGATTGTCCTAAAAATATTGCTAATTTTTCATAGGCAGAAATTACTTGTTTTTTAGTGTCGGAAGTGGAGAGTATTAATTCCGATTCGTTCTTTTCCCTCTGAATAAGCGAAAGTACGACTTGTCCTGGCTTTTTTACCTTATTAGCTTGGTCAACTTCACACTTATAAAGATGTACTTTAACAGTATGCTTGGTAAGAGATAATTCCTTAACAAATGGGTAATAACCAAATTTAAGTAGTATCAAGTTGTCTTGGTGTTTTATAAAAATCTTATTAGCATAGGCAAGAACTTGATAAGTAGGGACAAAGAATATTAATGATACTCCAAAACTCATCAATGACATAAAGATATTAAATTCCTGCTCTTTAATAGTAATTATTATTGGCATCAAAATAAAGAAAGCTCCAAATGCAGAAATAAAAATACCAAGGATCCAGTGTTTTCTTTTTTTTATTAAAACATGATCAGATGAATCTTTTACTATTAATTTTTCATTGCTTGAAACGAGAACATTCAAAAAGGGTTTTTTAGATTGGGATTTTTCTGTCAATTCCTGCCAGTCGTCTTTTGGCAGATCCATAAATGTTGAGTGGATATCTTCTTCTCTTTCATATGATATGTTTTTAGACATGTCCTGTTTAATGTAACTGTTAAGTTCATTAACAATGTGAGAAATACTTTTTTCATTTTTCACAGAAGCAAGAATAAGCTCGGAATCAGGATATTCTTTATGAATCACAGAAAGGACAGTATTGCCATATTTAATTTTTACATCAGGCTTGTCTGCTTTGAACATATATGTTTTAAGAACTACATTTCCATTAGGTATTATGATGTGGTAAGGACAAATTAAGCTTCCATAAGTTACATGGATATCTGTGGTCTCTTTCTTAAAAGTAATTTTCCCAATAGGGATAGAAATTCGGTAAGCAAGGTAGATCCAAAAAAAGCCAAATAATGTCAGGGGTACTGCTTTTTCATAGGGAAATGTTTTTTCCAATGGGATAATTAAGGGCAAAAGGATTGGGAGAAAATGGAGGAGTATAAGAGGAAATAATATACATACACGTATCCATCGGTTCCAATGAGCTTTGATGACATAAGTGTTGAAAGTAGATTTAAACGATATCTTGCTTCCAGGTATGATACCACCAGCTTTGTTTGCATATGCTACAGCATGGGACCATTGATTATACATACCTTCATTACTCAATGAGTCGCTCATATGGAGCTGTTCCCCTTATGATACATTACTCTATTTTGTAAAAAAGGGTCTCGACATAAAGGCTGTGTTTTCTCTTGCTTTTGTCCTTGAACTTTAGCTTTTTGACAATACCTCCAAAAGTTGTCATCTCCGTAGCAAGTCTTTTGGAACCTCGCACTGTCGCAATGATTGTCTTATCTCCCTGAAGATCTGAATCGGAGTAAACTTCGTATATGTCAAACTTGTCAAAGATAGGAATCATCGTGAACATCATGGTTTTCCCAGTGAATATGGGAATCATAATAAAACCTGAAAACTGAGTTTTATCCTCAAGAAAAACCGGGAAACCCGCCACTATAACTGCATCGGTCTCCTGCACCTGTCGTTCAAATACTTCGATTTCCGTACGTTTCGGCCTCTGCCTTAGATAGGTCGATCTGAGTGCCGGAGACAGGCACTGGATAACCTGTTCTCTATCTATCTCAGGCAAATCCGAAAGTGCCAGCTCAAAGAATAGAAACGCCTGGGCCTTTCCCGAAAAGACCCCCGCCGCTTTATACAGTTCACTATCAGTAATAACTTCATCTTTGGCTTTGGTGAAGACGTTGTAGAAACGCCCTCCGTTATCAAGGGCATTCAAAGCGCCCTGTAAGGTTCTGTATGAAACTATCTGTTTCATTTCTTCAAATCCATAATATTAAGTTGCCTGTACACAATTACATCTATAATGATATACGCCTAAAGGCCTGATTCTATTCAAGTTGTTCCGCATTTTTTTTAATCACTATACAAAGAAATCCACTTTGAAATGGCAACACACTCCCGAATATCTCCTTACTTGGGATAAGTCATCTTTTTACCCTTCTGAATTGTTGTTAAACTGCGGATGAGAGGAGTCGAACCTCCACGGGCCGAAGCCCACAGGCACCTGAAGCCTGCGCGTCTGCCAATTCCGCCACATCCGCGGGGCAAATATCAATTATTAAATATTCGCTGCGAATCGTCAAGAATTTTCCACAAAAGCTGATAAGCTTAAAACCGGCCGATAAACCGGGCGGGTTAAATATTGGCGAGTTATCAATAGCAATATTAGCTGCCATAACAATGATATCTGCGGACAACTTTGAGGACAGTGCGGATAATACAGGGTCGAAGGAGAAAGTTTATTTGCAATCCGGAACAATCAAAGGTGGGGTTCCACTCGATCGGTGCCGGGGGCAAAGTAACAGGATCACACAGGCATTTCCGTGCCGAGCCGGCAAGCGTCCCATAAGTACAGGCCGCGATATGAGGGCGATATTTGGCTTTGTCAGTTTTTATAGTATATTTTAAATAATGGAATCTTAATGAAGGTCGGAGACTTGTCTGTCGATTTGTGCTTGACACCTTTGTTAAATAGGCAGGGTTCGCCAGGGCGAATCACTCGGGCGCCTGCATGTTAGGGATAATTTTAAAATCGGAAATTGAAGTATAAAGTATTTGAGGTGATGGAATGCGTCCACAAACAATCCCCAAGACCCCAACCGAAAAAGCAAACCTTCTTTTCGGCGAAACACTCGTCTCCAAAGGTCTGCTTTCACGCAGAGGATTAATCGAAGCATTAAACGAACAGCGAGCGCACGGGGGGCGGCTCGGTGAAGTCCTGCTTCGACTCAAGAAGCTCAGCGAGGAAGACATTACGCACGCACTGGCGGACTATCTATCAATGGATTACGTTCGTCTCGATGATTTGAGCAAGATAGATATGGAAACCGCTCGCACACTGCCTGAGAACATTTCCAAACGGTTCTGTCTTATTCCAATCGGCGAGAAAGACAACCATATTATCGTTGCGATGGCCGACCCGCTGAATGTTATAGCCATAGACACAATCGCCCTGAAGATGAAGCGCCAGATTAAAGTGGTGATTAGCTCAGCTTCGGAGATTCTTCATGCAATAGAGACGATTTACCACGGTTCCGACGTCGAAGAACAGCAGCTTCGCGACATCGTCGAGATCGAGATCGGCGGACAGGACGATTCACTCGAATCGGAAGGCGAAGCGGAGAGCGAAGCTGAAGCGACCAAGCCGCCCGTAATTCGGTTTGTGGACCTTCTGCTAAGTCAGGCTGTTAAAAGCCGGGCGAGTGACGTTCATATAGAGCCTCAGGAAAGATCGATGATAATTCGTATGCGAATTGACGGTGTGCTTCGTGATATGGTCCCTCCGGCCCGGAAGATGCAGGCGGCGGTACTAACAAGAATCAAGATTCTATCGGAGATGAATATCGCCGAGCGGAGGCTGCCACAGGACGGCCGATTTAAAATGAAGACTTCAGGCAGAGATATAGACGTCCGTGTATCATCAATTCCAACAATATACGGCGAAAAAATAGTTCTTCGTATTCTCGATACATCGTCGGCGAGCCATGAGATAGCAGAATTAGGTTTTGAACCGAAACTTCTGGAAGAGTTTAAGACGATATTGACTCAACCTCACGGTATCATAATAGTAACCGGCCCGACGGGAAGCGGTAAAAGTACGACATTATACGCGGCACTGAATTACTTAAAGGATCCGACGAAAAATATCACCACGGTCGAGGACCCAGTTGAATACCGTCTTGCCGGGATTAACCAGATTCAAATCAAACACGAAATCAACCTTGATTTTGCCAAGTGCCTTCGTGCAATCCTTCGACAGGACCCCGACATAATTCTTGTAGGTGAGATTCGTGACAAGGAAACAGTTGAAATTGCAATAAAGGCATCCTTAACAGGCCACCTTGTGCTGAGCACGTTTCATACGAACGATGCGCCAAGCGCGATAAGCAGACTTATGTATATGGGAATTGAGCCGTTTTTGCTGGGCTCATCTCTGAATTTAATTATTGCGCAGCGTCTTGTAAGAAAGATTTGTGAGCACTGCAAGGAACCGGTAACGTTGAGCGAAGAAACGCTGAGGCGTTTAAACATTGACCTCAACCAGCATAAAAATGCCGTCTTTTACCACGGTAAAGGCTGTAACCTCTGTGGAAACACGGGCTGTATGGGTAGATTGCCCATATTCGAGTTTTTGGCAATGGACAGCGACATGCGCGACCAGCTGGTCGGCAGAGCCACTGAGTCTGAAGTAAGAGCACTGTCACGTCAGAAAGGATACGGTGGATTGCTTGACAGCGGTGTAAGCAAGATGCTTCAGGGTCTAACGACCGCCGAAGAGGTCCTGAGAGTAACATTTACAGAAGACACAAAAGCATAGCAACCGGAAAGAAAACGCATACAAAACAGAGTGCAAAAGAACAGATGCCATTTTTGTATTAAACTCAAGCTTTCAGGATGCCGAAGGTGAATAGAAGACAACAGGAATAAAACAATACTCTAAGCACAATTTTCTAAAGGTCCGGTAAGACCGTTGGAAATTCCAACGGCTGGGAAAAATATCATAGTATAACAATTGAAGATACAGGGCAGATGAAAAGCTTTAAATATGTTGCACGGGATTCGTCAGGGAGTAAAAAAGAGGGCCGCATGCAGGCCCCTTCCTCAAATGACGTAATTAACTGGCTTCGGGAACAGGGTTACACGCCAATCTCCATCAAGGAAGGCGCCTACAAGGCACCCAAGCAAAAAAAGAAAAAGGGCCGGAAAAAGAGAATCAAATCGGCTGAGCTTGCGGCACTTTGCTGGCAGTTGAACACGATGACGGAGGGTGGGATTGCCATCACGTCGGCTCTACAGGCGATCTCGGAGGACATAGAAAACCTTGCGCTTCAGGAAATTCTCAAACAGATCCTCGAAAAGGTGGAGAGAGGTCAAACATTATCAGACAGTATTGCCGAATATCCGAAGGTTTTCAACCAGTTGGCGTGTGCGATGATATTAGCCGGTGAAACGAGCGGTAACCTGCCGGACGCCCTGCGGCGACTGGCGGAGTATTTCGACAACCGAGACAAACTGGCGAAAAAGGTCAAGGGAGCGATGGCGTACCCGATCTTCGTATTCTGTTTTATCATTTTAATAGTTGTATTCATAATGGCGTTCGTAGTTCCGCGTTTCCGCGAGATGTTCGACCAAATCGGCGGTAAGCTGCCTGCATTTACGGTGGCCTTCATGAACTTTTACGATATTCTTAAGAGCAATGTGCTCTATATAATCGGCTTCACGGTCGTTTTCGTCATTTCCACGGTTTCTATCGCCAAAACGAAAAAAGGTCACTATTTCTTCAGCAGGCTTGCGCTGACGCTGCCGCTGATGGGCAAAATAATCAGCCAGGCGTTCGTGGCGACTTTCTGCAGTACGATGGCGACATTACTTGCGGCAGGTGTTTCGGTCCTTGAGGTGTTCGACATTGTCGCCACGATGAGCAGTAACGATGTTATAAGTGCGGCTGTAAACGAAACAAGAAAACAGATTATAGGCGGCTCAAACCTGTCAACCAGTATGTCCCAAACCGGCTTTTTCCCCAACATGGTTGTGAAAATGATGCAGGTCGGTGAAGAAAGCGGCTCACTGCCCAAAGTTCTTGAGAGAACGGCCATGTATTATGAGAGAAAAGTCGATGCCACAATAACGGCGGTCATGGGTCTGCTGGAGCCGTTAATGATTGTAGTGGTCGGGGCGATTGTATTGGTAGTGGTTCTTGCGCTTTACCTTCCGATATTCTCCATGTCACCGGAAGGTACTTAATGCAGGTATCAGACATAAATTAAAAATCCTCAAGCCGATAATTATAAAAAGAGCGAGGATGAGGCTTTTTCAAAGTTTGTATTGAGAGTCGAATGTCACGGTGGCTTTATGGGATGAAAAGTAACAAATCGGCGGTAAAGTCACTGATGAATTTTGTCGATTAAAATCTCGAGAAACAAGCGTTGCCTGCTGTTGCAGGAGAAAGGGTAATATTTCGAAACTTAGTTTAGGAGAAGTCAAAGATGGAAAAAAGAAAAGGTTTTACACTAATCGAGCTGATGGTTGTAATCTTCATCGTCGGCATTTTGGCTGCGGTGGCGATTCCCATCATGCGAGGCCGAATTGATGCGGCCAAGTGGTCTGAAGGCAGGGCCGGTGCCGGCAGTATCCGCACAGCTGCCCGTGCGTTCTGTGCAGAAAAGGGCCCCAACTGGGGTGGCGTCTGGGCCAACGTGACACTGGCCGATCTGGGCTTTACACTGGTGAATGCAGCCGACGGCGACGACCTGGACGGCAAGTACTTCACCAATGAAGCTTATGCAATTTTGTTTTCCGGTTACGACCAGTATACGGTCACAGTAACCGCCGCCTCTTCGCTGCGAGCCGAGAAGCCCACAAACCCTGCGGTAGTAACACTGGATCAGGATGGAGCCTGGACCCCGTAAGGTAGGTAGAACTTTTATTTCACAACTACCGGTAATTGTGTTGACAAGCTAAAAAGGTGGGGGCTTTGGAATACAAGGCCCCCACTTTTGCATTATAAAGGAAATCGACTTTTTGACTCGGGTCCGGCAAGTACTTTCTGTTTCCCCAAAAATCCGCTATGTTGACTTGTATTTGCCCGGATTGTCGAGAAATGGAGCGATTATTTTTGCCTGTGGGGACTTTCCGGCATATACTTTAAATAGAAGCGGGATAAACGAATGTCACCGGCGTTCGAGAGCAAAAGAACATACTTTAACTTTAGTTGAGTAGAAGTAAGATGAACAAACAGAAAGGATTTACGCTGATTGAGCTGATGGTTGTCATCTTCATCGTCGGGATATTAGCCGCAATAGCGATTCCGATAATGCGTGGCCGGATTGATTCGGCCAAGTGGTCTGAAGGCAGAGACGGTATCGGTATTATCCGCTCCGCGGCCCGCGCGTTCTGTGCCGAAAAGAGCCCGGGCTGGAACGGTGTCTGGGCCAATGTGACCTTTGCCGACTTAGGCTTTAATACTGTAAATGGAGCCGACGGCGACGACCTGGACGGCAAGTACTTTACTAACGAATCTTATACCATCGCGTTTACGGCTTACAATACATATACAATCACAGTAGACGCCACCGCTTCATTGCGTCCCAACAGGCCTGCAACACCTTCGGTTGTGACGATTGATCAGGACGGCAACTGGAGTGAAATTCCATAAGAGGGCAACGACTGTTTTTTCAACACACCCGATAATTTTAATTCAATCCGGACATTCGGGGACACCAAAATTACAGGCACTCATTTTTCATTAAAGAGGGGATTTTTTATTCAGGTCCGGTAAACACTCTCAGCTTCCAAACCTAATAATGTTTTGTATTTGTTCCCGGCGTTTTCAAACGAAGCAATAATTTTTGGCTTTGACTGTTTTTTGGAGTATACTTTAATTAGAAAACCGTTTACGAATGGGGGTAAAACAGGAGCATTTTTCGAGCTTTATACCCTTAATAATACGTATGTTAGAGAAATCGATTTTTTTGTTAACAGTAATTTTGTTCAACTTAAAATTTGGTTTCTCGTAATTAGAAGTATTAAAAAGTAGGGAGAATGTTGATGAAGACCACAAAACGATCCAAACCGTCGGCCGGATTTACCTTCACCGAGGTAATGGGCGCCATTGCAGTTCTGACAGTTGCCGTTCTGGGCACATCTGCATATAGATACCACGCCACGGTTGACGTTCGCAAAGCTGACCTGAAAACATCCGGCGCCAGGGTAGGTTGCCTTCTCTGCGAAACCTGGCGCGGGGCACCCGACCCCAATACGTTCAACCCGGCAAGCCACCTGGGAACAGAACTTACGATTCTAACTTTGACATCCTACGAGGGTCCGGGCACACCGACAGGCCACAATGAATTGGGAACATACGGAATAACCGTTGACGGCGAAGAGTACCGGGCCACACTTTTCTGGAAGGACGTCGCACCCGGCCTGCGTGCCCTGAGCGTCGCGGTCGTCTGGGAGTGGGACAGGCAAAACCAGTCATTCAGTAACCTTCCTCCCAGCAAGTCATTCAGGCTTACAACTTACGTCACGACTGATTAGCCTTGTGAAAGGAGCGCTAATAAATGAATATGAAGAAGAAAAATGCAAAACGAAAAGGATTTACCATTGTAGAGCTGATGATAGCGACGGGGCTTTCAAGTGCCGTGATAATCGGTATCGGTATGCTTCTGGTTGACAGTCACCGCAGTTGGAACAGGATGTACAGCCGTACATACTCCGGTATCTCAAGCGATTCGCATGTAGCCAGAAGGAGGTTCGACAGCGTCGTCCGCAACGCCAGCACCCAGGGCATATTGCTGGCGGATGACGGAAGCTGGGTCGAGGTTTATTACTATTCGGACCCCAACGCCACTGTCGTCGACAGGTACGCACGTTTCTTTACTTACAGCGGCCTCGACAGCAACCAGTTACTCATCGAGCACGGGGCGGTGCAGCCGAGGCAAACTTTGACAACCGAGACCGTCTGCGATAACGTAGCGAGCTGCGTATTCAAGTCCGCCGGCAATTCCGCACAAATGGTGCTAATACTAAGCGACGGCTCGGAAACCGCTACCATTGTCGCATCCGCTGTTATGCACAATTAATAACAGAAAGTGTTTTAGAAGGAACACGGGGGGCGAAAATGAATAACAAACAATTACAATCAAAAACGGAGCGTGTGCGCATTCGTCGTGGAAGCGGCGGCTACGCCCTGGTCACGATGATGTGCACGGTCGTAATACTGCTTATAATGGGTATGGGAATCATAGCCGTAGGTATGCAAAGCCGCGTATTCTCGATCCATACTTCGTCTCAGATGGTGGC
>Ga0209427_10002840_pt1 | contig 20330 bp, 18 predicted proteins | sample DeeMarSWOR136_30_FD_187465 | JGI IMG/M metagenome (GOLD analysis project Ga0209427, IMG submission 187465) | Marine sediment microbial communities from White Oak River estuary, North Carolina - WOR-1-36_30 (SPAdes) (version 2) | ecosystem: Environmental > Aquatic > Marine > Intertidal zone >...
AAGCTTGTGGGGGTCCTCTTTCATCTTACGGATCAGCTTAAAGCTCTTGTCACCTTGCTCGGCCAGATAACGCACCTTAGTTCGGCTGATCGAAAAAAGCGCTATTTCGGAGGATGAGAAGAATCCGGAAAGAACCAACAGAACAAACAGTATGATGATCTGTTCTGTCACCATCTATTGCTGCCTTTCAAATCTAAACAGAAGAGGCGATTGCCACGATACTCTCTCTTTAGGTGAGACCTAGTTACGAGGATAATCTGGAGAACAAAATCGAAGATTGCAGCTGGTCGATTGCTATGGCATTTCTGTATGAGAAGGTATCGACAAAAATGTGGGGGGTCTTCTGATGATTTCTGGTCGCTCATCTCGGATCACGTTGAGTCTATAATAACTCTCTTTTTGCGTTGAAGTATAGGAAATTTGGTATCGCGTGTCAATAGGGAATAGGCCCCAGCACTTTCTAGATTCTCATAGCGCTGTGGCCGGACTTCTTTTGCGGCCATTTGCTTGCTCTATCCTGTAAATGCCTGTGTTGTTTGGTTTTGCTTTTCACTAAACTGCCAGGAAACAGCTTACCTTTAATATCCAAGCAACAGTGAGAGGGTCAGATGTTCTATCATGGTCTTTTTGGATGTTGCCAATAACTCCTGTATACAAATCAGAGGACCGGAGGCAAGAGAAGGCCTTTGATTCCCTAAAATGGCTGGCTCCTATGTCTTCTCATATACCTGATACAGGAAGCAGATGGTCTGCTATCATGGCTACTATAGCAATGTCTACCGTGAGAAACGGCAGTTTTGCTAGAGCCCTATATGTTGTGCTGACCAGCGATGGGGAAATTTTCGACATTACTTGCCATATACTGAAATCCCAGGAATTTGAGGATTACATATGGTAGTTGAAAGGGCAATATCAGACTGCACCGAGCGGGCAAAATTATCTCTTTAGAAAATAACTAATTCAAGATTAACTCAGCATTTCCTGGTAGTCACAAGAAATAGCATATTTGAATCGAAATTCATCACTCATTCAGAGAATTGGAAATATCCACAGATCCTCTGAGGAGATTTTTTTCGTTTCCTTTCTTTTGAAGACAAAGATCAAGGTCTGGACTGAAATAATCTTTCGAGAGGTATCTTAAAGACCGCAATTATAAAAACTGTGGTTGGGGAAACTAAACAATTGCTTACCAAAGTCTTAAATTGCAATGAAGTATACAATATATACCAGTCAAAATATCAATCCCTTTTTCCTTGCCTAAGTTTGCCCGTATCGTCTTACCTCTCAGTTGGGCTGAAAATCTCCACAGAAGATTTGTGAAATTAGATCTTGAGTATTATATAATAACTCATAGTTTGACCTTCCACCCATAGGAAAATGTCACTCTGAAACTGTCGGGACTTTTGACGGGACTTGAGAGGTGAAAACAGTGATTTTGTATACTTTCTGTGATATTGAGTGATAAGAGAAAAACGCAAAAATGACAATCAAAAAAGGGACTTAGCAAGAAATTCAGTTACTTGCCAAAGCCCCTCCTGCTGGATTAGGAATCCCTTGCTCTATCCACCTGAGCTACGGCGGCGTAAGCTAAAAATAGTAACTCAATTAACCCTATTTGGAGGTGACTCCCCCTTAAAAAATGCTAATAAATTATCAGCAACCATTATGGACATCCTCTCCCTGACCTCACAGGTTGCACTACCCATATGAGGGAGAAGGACTGCATTATCTAATGTGATAAGCCCTGGATGCACTTCCGGTTCAGATTCATAGACATCTAAACCGGCCCCGGCTATCCAACCCTGCTTAAGGGCCTGGACAAGGTCCTCCTCCTTGACCAATGGTCCCCGGGCTGTATTTATGCAGTACGCCTCCTTTTTCATCTTACGGAATTCCTCTTTAGTAAATCTATGGTATGTCTCTGAGGTAAGTGGTGCATGAATAGAGATAAAGTCAGATTCTTTCAACAGCTCATCAAAAGAGACATACTGAGCAGGAAAATCAATCGATCCCTGTGCAAGTGGTATTTTGTCATGGTAAATTATTCTTAACCCAAAACTCACAGCCCTTTTAGCTACGGCCTTTCCAACCCGGCCCATGCCATAGATCCCGAGTACCTTGTTTTGTAGCTCAACGCCTAAGAAGAATGTTGGATAGAACCCCTTGAACCCTCCCTTCCTGACTAACCTATCACCTTCGACAATACGTCTGGCGACACTGAGAATCAGTGCCATACCAATATCAGCCGTTGCCTCGGTCAAAACACCTGGTGTATTGGTGACCACAATTCCCTTTTCCCTGGCATATTCGATATCTATGTTATTAAAGCCCACGGCATAGTTTGCTATTATTTGTATATCGGTCAGGCGGTCAATAAGGTCTCTATCTATATTGTTAGTGACCATACTTACCAGCCCTTGAGCGCCAACTGCCATCTTTATTATCTCGTCTCGAGTTAAATCGCGCTCAAAGTGGGAGACATCCACATCGAGGACCGTTTCTAGCTTCTCTAATCCTGCCTCTGGTATCTTCCGTGTGACTAAAACTCTCTTTCCGCCCATAGGCTTATCGTCCTCCTCTCCATACATCTCAGTAACCTAAGGATGGGGAGCGGAATCAATAAGGCAGCAGTAGCCCTATTCAGTATCATCAAAAACCTTTCCCGGGTCTGCGCGTAGCCTATCTAATTTTGCCTCGAAATCAGATCCTAAATCAACACCCATTTCCTGCGCCCTCTTTTTGGCATGAAGCCCAATGTTCCTGGTGTCTCTATAAAATGCATCATCTTTTGGAGAATTCGCGTCATATGTGGCAAGTCGGTCTTGCTCTGAAACATGGTAGGCAACCCTTGAGACGAGCTTTTTTAAATCCCTCCCGCTGCATCGCGGGCAACTCAAATTCTCCTCATCCTTTTTTTTTAACACCAAGTACTGGAATTCTTTGCCACATAACCGGCATCCATATTCATAGATCGGCAACTCTTACCTCCCATAAAGGGAAATGATTGTGAGACCTTTCAGAAAAATACCTGGTCTCAACCCTTTTTCTACAAAATACCTTCTACTATAGTATACTGTAATCTAAGACTGTTATCATCCCAAAAATTGAGGTAATTGGATATGCAACTCAGTGCCAACCTATACGCCTTCCCGTGGCGGTTACTGACTGAGAATAACTGTAACAGCTATCTCATTGATGGCCCTTTCAAAATCCTCATTGATCCTGGTCATCAGCATCTCTTCCCTGAACTACGGAATTCATTAGACTCTATCAATATCAGACCAGAGGACATTGACCTGATAATTGGCACCCATATGCATCCCGATCATATAGAGGCAGTGCAATCCTTTTCATCCTTAACAACCATGGTAACGATGCACGAAATGGAATACCACTATTTCCGAGAAAACGCTCCACACTACTATGATTTTGCTATTGAGCCCGACTTTCTTCTCACTGAAGGGGCCTTAGAGGCAGGTAACATCCAACTCCAGGTTATCCACACACCCGGTCACTCCCCTGGCTCGGTCTGTCTCTACTGGCCTTCACATAAAGCCCTCTTCGCAGGTGATGTCATCTTTGAACAGGGAGTGGGACGCACTGATCTCCCAGGTGGCAATGGAGATCAATTAAAGAAGAGTATCGGGCGTCTGTCCTCGCTAAATATTGAGCTCCTCCTTCCAGGTCATGGGAACATCATCAAAGGACAACAAGAGATAGCCAAAAATTTCTCCCTCGTTGAAAACATCTATTTTGGATTATTGTAAAGGCACCCCCATTCCGCCTCCCAGCTTTTCAGGAAAGTTCGCTTAGCCATCTTCTATTATCTTGAGTCTTTCCTGGTACCTTTGACGCAAGGTTTTGAGGAACTGATTCCAGTCTGGGATCTGGTCCAGATTGGGTACCACAGCAGAACCAGAGACACCGCGCTTTTCCAAGGCCAACAAAATCTTCTCATCAAAGGCCCTTCTGGTCTCTTCCCTCTCCGCCTGGTACTCTTTCTGGACAATAGCAAGAGGAGCTACATCAAAACCAGCTATTTCACCGAGGGCAGACAAAATCGAACGGTTATCGCCGTCCGGGTCGAAACGAGCCAAAAGATGTTTTTTAAGGAGCCTACCCGCAATACTATGCTCTTTACTTTCCACACCTTCCATCTCTTCCTTGAGCCGGCTAAGGGGAAGGATATTATCCAAATACCTATTAACCATTCCCTGGATCTTTCTATCCTGTTCTTCCCTTGCAAGGCCCAGCTTTTCCTCCTTGCTCAGGGTAAGATCCCTGGTTTTTTCAAGGACAAGATCGAGGGTGCTTTTTATTTCTGCCAAAATGGTGCCTTCTGCCTCTTTTCTTAAAGGCTTACTATTAGTAAGCCCCTTTGTTCTCCTCCAGGGACCCCAACCACTAATCCTCTGAGAAGTTCTTGATCATCATTTCTCCCAGTTCCCTGGATCGCTTTGTGGCCACCTCTACGGCGTTGATAAGGGTCGTTCGAAGTCCCCCCTCCTCTAAGGTGTGAAGGGCGGCGATGGCAGTTCCGCCGGGTGAGGTGACCCTATCTTTTAATTTCCCGGGGTGTTCGTTTGTCTCTATCAGTAGTTTCGCAGCACCCAAAACCGTTTGGCTTGAAAGAAAAAGAGCATCTTCCCTTGAAAGACCCATCTTTACCCCAGCATCGGCTAAAGCATCGACGATCAAAAAGATGTACGCAGGGCCGCTGCCACTTAACCCCGTGATGGCGTCCATGAGCTCCTCTTCGATGATGAGGCTCTTCCCCACGGAATCGAAGATAGCCTTAGCTATCTTTAGGTCATCCTTAAGTGCATGCTTTCCGGCCGCAATGGCCGCAGCGCCCTCCTTAACGGATGCAGCGATATTGGGCATGACCCGAATGAGGCGCAGGTCCTTATTGAGGCACGACTCTATGGCAACCAAGGGGACGCCAGCGGCGATTGAGATGACGAGTTTGGACATATCGAGGGTGGCAGCTGTCTCCTTCAGTACTGAGGCCATAATCTGAGGTTTGACCGAATAGATAACAATCTCTGATGCCCTCACGACATCGAGATTATTGGCTGTCGTGGCTACCCCATATGCTCCCTTGACCGATTTGAGCTTATCCTTTCGGACGTCCGAGCAGATAATATTGTCGGGAATGGACGATCGGGAGTAAATGAGCCCGCTGATCAGGGCTCCCCCCATATTTCCAGTCCCGATTATGCCGATCTTCTTGTCCTTTAACATGGTCCCTATCCCCCCAAATGAAATGATCAATTTTCTGGTGTAAATGAGGAAATCCGAACCCCCAACCATACGGTCCAGACGCCGAGCTCCTCTCTGAGTTGCATCCTCGCCATTTTAAGGTTTAATTTCTTTTAGTCAAGAAAAAATATTTCCTCAAAAGCCGACAACGCCCCAATTTCTGCTTAACAATAGAGCGGGAAAATGTTAAATCATCGTAACTGTTCAGGTAGCCACCAAGGCGCTAAGACACAAAGGATAGATATGAGTTTTACCCCCTTATCTGAAAAGGAAGGGCGTATTAAAAAAAAGAGTAGATTAATCTCAATGTGTCCATCATCAAAAGGGGTATTAAGAGAATAATTCTGTAATCTTAGTGCCTTAGTGCCTTGGTGGCCGAATAGTTGCTTGTGAGGAGGATCTAAAATGGGCAAGGTCAAGGTATCCATTGTTAAAACCAAAAAGGATCCCGCGTATCTGCAAATCCTCGATTCCATTCGGAAGGCCCTGGATCTCATCGGTGGGATTGAGGATGTGGTCAAGCCAGGCAACCTGGTTCTTATCAATCCGAGCTGGGTCGCACCTCCAGTGGAGAGAGAGGCAGGATGCATCACTATCCCTGAGATCCCGCGTGCTATCGCAGATATTACAAAGGAGCTGGGTGCCCATCCGGTGATTGCGGAGTCATCGGCTGTGGGAGTGGATACGGAAAAGGTCATACAGACCTCGGGCTATAAGGAGCTCCTTGAGATGGGCTATGAGGTGGTCAACCTGAAGAAAACGCCCCACGTGGAACTTCCCAGCGAAAACGGCAAGGTATTTGAAACCTTGCCATGTTGGGAACTGGTGCAACAGGCCGATGTGGTAATCAGCGTGCCCAAGCTGAAGACCCACGATCAGACGGAGATGACTTGTGCCATCAAGAATCTCAAGGGTCTTTTGACCGACAAAGGAAAGAAGGCCAATCATCAGGAAGGGCTCTTCGAAGCGGTGCCGGATCTTATGAGTGCGGTAAAACCCAAGCTGGCCGTGGTGGACGCCATCATCTGCCAGGAGGGTGTTGGACCGATCTTTGGCAAGCCCGTGGAGATGAACCTCATTGTGGCAGGTAAAGACCTTGTGGCGGTGGACTCTACCTGCGCCCAGCTCATTGGATACGATCCCAGCGAGACCCTTTTAACGGTGAATGCAGCCGCGCGCGGCCTGGGGGTAATGGATCCAGATCAGATCGAGATTGTGGGAGAGCCCCTGGATGTGGTCAAACGCCGGTTTCTGCGCGCCATCGAGGATGACCCTGTGAAGGTTGAGGGCTTCCAGCTGATCTATGGGGATGCCACCTGTACGGGTTGCCGCAACACGGTGATGAGCGCACTCGTTGATATGCGCAATGCGGACCAGTTGATGTATCTGCCAGGGATCACAGTGGTAACCGGCGGCGCTCCCCTTCCCGCGGATGTGCCACGAGAGAAAATCGTGACCGTGGGCAAGTGTATGCCCAGAGAGAGCTGGACTGAGCGACATGTGAAAGGGTGTCCACCGAATAACGCCCTCGTTGTGAAGGCCATCATAGGGGGTGGGGCCGAGGTCAAGCGGATGTATGCCGAAGAGAGTTTGGATAAGACCGAGGTATGAGCATCACAAGAAGGGAGGCTGTTATGGAGCCTATTTTTGCGTATATGGAAAGATATGATTATGAGAACCTGTTCCTTTGCCAGGACAAGGCACTCGATTTTAAGGCCATCATTGCAATTCACGATACCACCCTGGGGCCTGCCACCGGAGGCTGCCGGATGTGGCAGTATGACAGTGAGATGGATGCCATAGAGGATGCCCTGCGACTGGCCAGGGGCATGACCTACAAGTACGCGGCCGCAGGGGTCAACCTGGGCGGTGGCAAGACGGTTATAATAGGAGATCCCAAGCGTAAGGATCGGGAACCCATCTTCCGGGCCTTGGGGAAGTTTATTAATCGCTTGGGAGGCAAGTACATCACTGGCGAGGATGTGGGCACCACCCTGAAGGACATGGAATATATCCGCATGGAGACCGAACACGTTGTCACACTGCCCACCTATTTGGGGGGTGCAGGAGACATTGCACCTATGACCGCCTTTGGTGTAATCCGCGCCATGCAGGCCTGTTGCAAGCGGGTCTACGGGTCCGACCGTATTAAGGGCAAGACCGTGACAGTCCAGGGTTTGGGGGCGGTTGGACACAATGTCGTGGAACAGCTTAGCGGGCTCGGAGCCAATATGGTGGTGGCCGATATCGATCACCAAAAAGTTGAGGCCATGGTTGAGAACTACGGCGTAGACAAGGTCGATACCGAGGCCATCTATGACGTGGACTGCGATATCTTCTGTCCGTGTGCCCTGGGGGCCATTGTCAGTGACGAGACCCTGGCCCGGTTGAAATGCACGATCATTTGCGGCAGCGCCAATAACCAGCTCAAGGAGGAACGCCACGGCGAGCTCTTGGAGCAAAAGGGGATGGTCTATGCACCTGATTACATCGCCAATGCCGGCGGGACCATCTACGACACGGACAGGTTGGGTATCGGTGGTGTAAGTCACGAGCGAGGCAAGGAAAAGGTCTCTCGTATATATCAGAATATGGAGCGGGTGTTCGAGATTGCCGACCGCGACAAGATTTCCACCTACCTGGCAGCTGACAGGATGGCGGAAGAGAGAATCCGGGAGATCGCGGAGGTGAAAAAGTATAGAGACGACCTGAAACCGTAGGACATTGCAATTCTTCCAAAATCATGTGTTTCACGAAATATTTTCGCGTAACCACAGATTTCTAAGCAAGAGGGAGGAAATCTATCAGGGAAGGGGTAGGGACAAAAAAACTATATATTGAGGCGTGAATGAAAAGGAGTCTCCCTTGAGAAAGGTCTACGATATCGTGGTAATCGGGGGAGGGGTTATGGGCTCAAGTATTTCCTATAACCTCGTCAACGACGGATTCGATGGCACGATTCTGGTCATCGAAAAAGACCCCTCTTATCAATTTGCATCAACCGCCCTGAGTGCTGGTGGTGTGCGAGAGCAGTTCAGTCTTGCTGAAAATATCAGGATATCTCAATACGGTCTAAATATATTCGAGCACTTTGATGAAATAATGGAAGTTGATGGTGATACGGCGCACGCAGAATTTAAACAGCGTGGTTACCTCTTCCTTGCCAATGAAAAGAATTGGCCTATACTCAAAAAGAACTATGAGAACCAGAAGCGTTTGGGAGCACACGTATCTTTGCTCTCCATCGATGATCTCAAAAAACTAATTCCCCATATGAAGACCCATGATCTGGTGGGTGGCTCCTTTGGCTCTCGAGACGGGTACCTCGACCCCCACGGAGTTATGCAGGGATTTATCAAGAAGGGCAAGAGCTTGGGGGTTGAATATCTCCACGAAGAGGTAACAGGGATTGAAGTAAAAGCAAAAAAGATTGAAGGTGTCATGACCGATAAGGGTACTCAAATAGGATGTGGAATTGTTATTAATGCCGCTGGACCGTATGCATCTGTGGTGGGAAAAATGGCAGGAATAGATCTGCCAGTAGAGCCTGTAAGAAAAATGGCATTTGTATTTGATCCTAAAATCAAATTTGATTATGATCTACCTCTTGTAATTGATACAGATGGTCTCCTGTATTTTCGTCATGAATCTGGTAAAACCATTCTCACAGGGAGATCGATTCCTGATGAGCCATCTGGCTTCAATTTTGAGTGGGATCGGGATTACTACATGGACATTGTCTGGCCTGGAGTGGCCGAAAGGGTTCCCGCATTCGATACTGCCAGACTCATCAGGGGTTGGGCGGGACTTTATGCTATGAATAGAATAGATGGAAATGCAATCATCGGTCATTTCGCAGATGTCAAGGGCTTTTATGGCGCGGTCGGCTTTAGTGGTCATGGCCTACAGCAGTCTCCAGGGGTAGGAAAGTGTCTCTCGGAGTTAATCCAGTTCGGAAAATACCAGACAATTGATCTCTCTTGCTTTTCCTTTGATCGTTTTCGAACTGGAAAACTTGTCTTTGAAGAGGAAATGGTCTAAACGGGACTTATACAATCGGCACAGCTGTAAGAAACAATCCGAACACACAGATCTGATAGCCGAAAAATAGTCTAACACAGGAGGTTATGGAAATGGGGTCTCTTGAGAGGGGTCATAAAAAAGAATTACGTAGATTTGAGTATCCTCTTGGTCCAATTGAAAAAGGTTATAACAATCGAACACTATACATAAATCTTTCTGATAATACCATCCTGAGCAAACCTGTCACAGATGAAATGAAGAGGCTCTTTACCGGCGGGCGGGGCTTTGATCTGTGGTTGCTATGGAATGCTACGCACGAAAAGACCAGATGGAACGATCCAGAGAACGAGATATGCATAGCCTGTGGGCCGCTGGGCGGAACAACCGTCTATCCAGGTAGCGGCAAGAGCATTGTGGTCACCATATCACCGGCCACACAATCAGTAATGGACTCCAATGTTGGTGGGCATTTTGGCTCATATCTTAAATTTGCAGGCTGGGATGCACTGGAGATCCAGGGGAGGGCCGATCACGATCTCATTATAGTAATAGACGGTGATAAAGGTGTGGTAACGCTAGAGGATGCACAAGGGCTTCCCAGGGATTCCCATCTTCTGGGTGCGGCACTTGGTGAGAGGTATGGTGGAGGGAACCTTAGGGCCATCTCAACCGTGTCAGCCGGCTCAGGGGCAGAACACACCCTGATGGGTTGCCTCAATTTCTCCTGGTATGACAGCGTTCGTAAGAGCTTTCACTATAAACAGGCAGCCCGGGGTGGTACCGGGACCGTTTTTCGGGACAAGAAGATAAGGGCTATAGTGACCAAGTTCTCCAAGTTGACATCCGATCTAAACCACCCCTTTGACTTTGATGCCCTTAAGAGAGTAGGAAGGACATACACCAAGGAGATCAGGACCCTTGATCCCAAACAGAACGAGATGGCTAAGATAGGAACAACCCATCTGGTAAATATCATGAACGACTACGACCTTCTTCCAACGAAGAACTTTCGATTCGGGAGCCATCCGGATGCACTGAACCTTGGTAAGGAGGTATACCGCAAGAAGTTCCACCCCGGTTACGACGGTTGCTGGATGGGCTGTGCGGTAGCCTGCTCGCACACGATCAAGGATTTTGTCTTGAAGACGGGCCCCTATGAAGGTCAGGCCGTTTGGGTCGATGGGCCCGAATATGAGACAATAGCCGGTTGCGGTTCCAACTGGGGGATATTCGATCCCGATTTTCTCATAGAGGTCAACTTCTACTGCGACACATACGGTCTCGATACCATCTCTGTGGGTACCTCAATGGCGTTTGCCATGGAATGCTACGAGATGGGACTCATTGATAGAAATGTCACCGACGGTCTGGATCTTTCCTTTGGCAGCAAGGAGGCCGCCTTGGAGATACTACACCAAATGGCCCGGGGAGAGGGCTTTGGGGTAATAGTAGGCAAGGGTGTACGAAGGATGAAGGGTATATTTGCCAAGGAATATGGTGCTGATCCCACTATCATGCAGGATATAGGCATGGAGGCCAAGGGGCTTGAGTTTTCCGAGTACATGACAAAGGAGTCCCTGGCGCAGCAGGGAGGATACGGTCTCGCCCTAAAGGGTCCCCAGCACGATGAGGCATGGCTGATATTCCTGGACATGGTCAACAATCTAATGCCAACCTTCGAGCAAAAGGCCGAGGCCCTTTACTGGTTCCCCATGTGGAGGACATGGTTTGGCCTCAACGGCCTTTGCAAGCTTCCCTGGAACGATATAGTACCTGAGGATAACAAAGGGACACCTGAACCAGCAAAGGTTATGAAGCACGTACAGTGGTATGTCGAATACTTCTCTGCTGTTACCGGCACGGAAGTGAGCCCTGACGATTTGATAAGGATGAGTGAGAGGGTCTACAACCTTCAGAGGATATTCAATCTCAGGCAGGGCTTCGGAAGGAGGGAACACGACGACATACCTTACAGGGCAATGGGGCCTGTTACCGCAGAGGAATATGAATCACGCCGGGAAAGGTATGACACCCAGCTTAAGGAACTCGGTATCCTGGATCCTGAAGAAAAGGGCACCGAGGAAAAGCTCAAGGCCCTGAGGGATTACAGGGAGGGCCACTACGAAAAGCTCAAGGATGCTGTCTATAAGCGCCGCGGCTGGAGCCCTGACGGGATACCAACGGTTGAAAAGATCAAAGAACTGGGAATAGACTTCCCTGATGTGGTGGAATTGATATCCAGATATCAATAGGTCAACAGGGCTATTTGAATATCTCCTGACCCTTGAAATCACGATAAGGGTCGAAGTTTTTTAAGATCTCTGGATCATCTGGACCATAGTTTTCGGTTACTATCCTGTACATTAACTCTGCTATACCAGGCCCGAGCATAAAGCCTTGACCGCACATACCAACGGCCTGGCAGAAATTCTCTAATTCTTTCATCTTGCCTACGATTGGAAAGCCGTCAGGTGTCATAGGGTATTGTCCACGCCAGGTACGTCGAACCTTTAGATTTGTCAACATGGGCATGATCTTGATCATTCTTCGCGCAACCATTGGCAAAAATCTGGAAGTGGCCCCACTCTCTACTCCCCAGACTGGAGGATCAGGAGTCATACAGAAAACCACCTGTCCTTCACTAGCCTGATAAAAGTAGAAATTCTTAGAACCACGCCCTTTCCGGATATCAACAACCATTGGCCCCATAAATGGCTTTACAGGCTCAGAGATTCCTGCCTCATGAGAATCTGGATTTACAGGGATATCAATCCCGGCCATTTGAGAGACCTCTCTCGCAAATGAGCCAGCGGTGTTTAATACATGCGCCGAGTGATATACTCCCTTGTCAGTCCTCACAGAGGTAATCTTATTAGCTTCTATATGAAACCCCAGAACTGTTTCATTGAATCTGAATTCTGCGCCATACCCCACTGCCTTAAAATAGCAAGACTGCGTAAATAGCAGAGGAGATGCAGAGCCGTCATCAGGGGAATAGGTGCTACCACGCAGTCCTTCCATAGTAATCCCCGGGTTTAATTCCCTATATTCTTCAGGAGCGAGCCATTTGATATTCAGACCAAAACTCTGTTGAATGTTCATTAGGTCTCTTAAGAGGTTTTCATCTTTTCTTGAGTAAGCAGGAAATGAATACCCATTACTTATCCACTGAATATCATCCCCGTACATTTCTTTCCAGTGAGAGAATATCTCTATACTTCTCTGAGAGACTAGTATTTTCCCCTTATCTGAATGGGTGGCGCGGATACCGCCAATGGCCTTTTTGTCCTGTCCCTGCCCAGGAGATGACAGAGAATCGATAACCAACACGGATTGCCCTTGTTTAGCAAACTCTGTCGCCACAGGAACACCAATGGATCCGGCACCAATAACAATCAGATCATAAAGTCTATTCATCTCTCAATGAGAAATATTTGAAAAGACACCAAGTGGGGCCTCAACAAAAACAGGCCTTATTGTGCCTAATGTGACCTCCTCCAGCGGCACTCCCTCTTCTTTGAATAGCTGTAGGATCAGATTTTCACAGGTCTTAGAACCACAGGCCCCCATCCCTGCCCTGGTAAGAGCCTTGATCTGATTCAAATCCCTTATGCCTTTCCTGATTAACTTGCGGATCTCTCCAGCAGCTACTCTTTCACACCGGCAAACGATTGCCTCATCTGGGACCTTATCTACTGTGATCTCATTTTTCGCGAGCGTAACCTCATCTCCTTGAATCCTGAATCCTGCAACCCGTTTTGCAATCCCCCTTGGGACACGAACCTTTATGATCTGGGTTTTCCTTGATGCCTTACTGATGAGCGTGTCAATAACAACTGCCTCTTGAAGAGGATTTCCCTCATAATCGGTTAATAGAACCAGGTCTCCCTTTTTATACCCATAGTTGTACACCTCATAGGCAAGAGATACCACGGGATGGTCCTGATCCTTGCGGTAGTCTACCAGGGAGATTGCGAGGCCGGGACAGACAAAGACACATTTATTGCAGCCAATACAGTCGTTGTTGGCAATCTGAGGTTTTCCCAAAAGCGAATCACCTGGAATAGATATCACACCCTTAGGGCATACAGAGACACATGGATTACAGGGAATTTCCTGGGCACAGTGGAAAACCGGGGTGATAGCAACCTCTGGGAAGGAATCATATTCAGGTTCCTGTTCAACTCCGGGGGGAGTATTGAGAATGCGGGCCTTTTGATACCAGGTTTTCGGGATAGGTTTATCTTCTTTACCAAGTTCTCTGGCGATCTCCATACCTGCTATCTTCCCACTGAACATTGCAGTGGAGGCCTCGGCGATTTCCTTTGCGTCACCGGCTGCAAAAACCCGTACTCCTGCTTGCTCGGCTTCTCTATAGAACTCATTGACAGGATTAAGCCCTACCGCAATAAGAACCGTATCGCATTCATAGGTCTTTTCTGTACCGGCAATTGGTTTGAAATCATCACCTACCTTGCCCACTGTTATTGACTCTACATGTTCATTTCCATTGGCACTGAGGATTGTATGCCTACTGTATATTGGCACGCCTAATCTTTTGATCTTATCCGCATGCACCTTATAACCGCTACATTGGGGTAATGCCTCAACTAATCCAACAACCTCAATGCCTGCCTGCAAGGCATGATAGGCAGCGATCAGTCCTACGTTCCCGCCTCCCACGACAAATAATCTTTTGGCAGGCCTCACAAGATCCCTATTGACCAGGGTTTGAAAGGCCCCGGCCCCATACACACCTGGCAGGGTAGTTCCAGGAAATGCCAGGGATCTCTCCCTTGCCCCTGCCGCATTGAGAATAACTTTAGTGTGAACAACCTTGTAATTCTTTCCATCCCTAAGTATCCCTACCTTCTTGTCACTAAAGACATACATTGCGGTGCTGTTTAACCATACCCTCACAGACCGATAACTCCGTATCTTATCCTCCAGGATTCTTGCGATCTCTACCCCTCTTGTTCCAGCATAACAATCATCTATTGATCCAAAGAACTTGTGGGTCTGAAGAACCAATTTCCCCCCTAAACGATCTTTATCATCAACAATAAGGGCCTTAATCCCTTTTTCACCTAACTGTACCGCAGCGGAAAGACCGGCCGGTCCCCCACCTATTATTAGAACATCTGTCTCAACTTGTGGATTCCTTAAGAATTTGAAATCATCCGTGGCTTTTGGAAGCCCCGGCAAACCCTCAACACTTTGCACAATCATATTCTCTTCCACTTTGGTCATACAGGCCTTCACAGGGATCCCGTTGGCAATCACCGTGCACTGGGCACACTGCCCATTGGCACAAAATATTCCCTGTGCAGAGCCGTCTTTTACATGATGGCCAAATACATGGATCCCATTGGCAAAGAGGGCAGATGAAACCATCTCACCCTCATAGGCATGTAATCTCTGATTGTTCCAATAAAAACCAATCCTTGTTTTTTTGGGAATACTGAGAATAGGATGTTTTTCAATCCTCCATTCAGGCATTGGATTTTTCTCCTTTTGACTGATAGATTATAGGCAAAACACAGTAGTATGCCAACACCTCTTTTATTGGTTTACTACTCGGAGCATCAAATTGTTTACATGGCATGCCAAGAAGCATGTGGGTTATGGGGCTTTTCTGAAGTGACTGGCGGGAGGCTCGGAACGAGAGAAAAGTCCCATGACCCGCAGAAATGTAAACAATATATTGCTCTCCTTAGTCTGTCCTATCACATATGAGAGAAAAAACTAATTCGGGCCTACACAATAAGCTTTGCCTGTGTGGACATTATTCGTCGGATTCTTTTGTATGGCGGTTACCTCACATGCAGTATGCAGGGCTGTCTGTTTGGATTGATAACGGTGGTGATGCCTATTGAAAAGTGGGTATGAGTCTTTTAAGACTAGAGTTCAAGCCAGGTTCCAATATTACTATCCACTGCCTTTTTATAGATCTTAATAGCTGTTGCCATATCATCCATGGCGAGGCCAAGATTTGCACAGATGATCTTTTCATCCTTTTTTTCTCTCCCAGGTTTTAGACCGGCAGCGATTTCCCCGAGATCGGCGTAAATCTCGGGTATATGCTGAAAATAGCCCAGGGATTTATAGTAGAGACACTGCTCCCTGTCATCGGTGGCAAACTTGTCACAATGCTCAAATGCGGATCTCTTAAAGTACGAATCAAAGTCCACGGGCGAGGCAAACACCCCTGGCTTCAGCCAGTCAGCTTCAATGGCAGGTTTGGGTTCCTTGAGGATAGGCCCCGCGGTGACAATGAGGTCGGAGCCCCGGACCGCCTCTTCAGGATTTGCCACGATCCTTATATTCAATCCAGTCTCTTTCCTCATTTCCTCGGCATATCTGTTGACCGCATCCTCCGAAATATCATAGGCCTTAACCTCTCTAAGCTCGGGCATTATGATCCTGAGGGCCTTCAGGTTGGTCCTCCCCTGCACGCCACAGCCGAGGACCCCTGCGATGCTTGAGTCCATATTTGCCATATATTTCGCTGCTACGGCAGTGGCGGCACCGGTTCGCATGGCCGTGATCCAGATGCAATCCATCACGGATAGGGGAAGGCCTGTCCCAGGGTCGTTCAAAATGAGCAACCCGGTGATATAGGGCAGATTCCGCCTGTAATTCTCGGGATACCCACTGACCCATTTAATCCCTGCTGAGCCCAGAGAGGGAATATAGGCAGGCATGGCATGGATAAAGGCATCTGGCATAGTGTGAATCCCTGGTTTGGGCGGCATCTCTATCCTGCCGAGGCCTTTTTCCTTGAAGGCCCCAGCCAGGGCCTCAATGATCTCCTCCATGGGTAGATCTACCTTTTCAACGTCCTTCTTGGATAAATAGAGCATTTTCTGTGTTTTCACTCTCTAGCCTTTGTTCTAGGTTTCTTGGTTAACATCTCGGGGCAAAGCCCCCAAGTTCTTCATTAGACTATATAGAAGGAAGATAGCGTGTCAACAGAAATTACCGTCCAGATACTCGCCTTACGGCTTGCCAGGCTATCTCTAATCAGGGGGGCATCATCCCATGTGGCTGGTCAAGATATGGCGCGAAAGATTTTCCTTGACAAGGTATAGCGAAAAGGTTCTGATAATTTCTTACAGTATACTATCGCCAATTTTAATATTAGCGGTGAACCACCTTAATCCTGCCCTACCGAGGCCTAGATCAAAAACCAATATTGAGAGAAAACCTCTATGACTTTTACTCAGATTGTGATCAATAGTATTGTCAGGGCCTCTGAATTGACCCTTTTAAGCCTAGGGCTGACCATAGTCTATGATGTACTAAAATTTGCAAACTTTGCCCATACAGAATTTGCCGTGGTTGGGGTCTATTTAGCCCTTTTTTTAAATGGTACGTTAGGAGTACATATTATTCCTGCTGCCCTAATAGCCTCTGCTATCACCGGCATCATCTCCATATCAGTTGACAGGACAGTATTTAGAAAGATGAGAGGCTCTAGTGGGATCATCATCATGGTCACCTCACTTGGAATAGCCATCGCCTTAAGAAACACGATAAGGGCCATATGGGGAGCCGATGCCCAGAATTACTCGGTAGCGTTACAAAAGCCAATCATTACCGAATACTTTCGAATCACACCTCTCCAGATCTGGATTATCCTTGTGGGGCTCGCCGCTATGTTGGCCTTTCATTTTTTGCTTCACCACACCAAATTAGGGAAGGCCATGCGAGCCTCCTCTGACAATCCCGAGCTCGCTCAGGCAAGTGGTATCGCCACTGAGAAAATCATCACCTGGGTCTGGTTTATAGCCACCAGCTTTGCCTCTCTGGGTGGTATCTTGATAGGCATGGAAACCTATATCCTTCCCTACATGGGTTTCGCTATCATTGTTCCAGTGTTTTGCGCTACTATAATGGGGGGTATAGGCAATCCCTATGGAGCTATGCTGGGGGCCCTGGTACTCGGTTTTGCTGAAAACTTTGGGCTGTATATCAATTTTGGGAAGATAGTAAACCTCGGGGGAATGCTAAATTTCTCTCAGGATCTATTTATTCCCACCGGTTACAAGCCCGCTATCAGCTTTATCATACTTATTTTGGTATTGCTCATAAGACCTCGCGGGATTTTGGGAAAGAAAAAGGAGGGCTGATGGGTCTTGTCAACTTTTTGGTCTATCTGGCCATAATGATGGGAATATACGGCATCTTGAGCCTAAGCCTTAATCTCCAGTATGGTTTTACCGGATTGGCCAATTTTGGACAGGTAGCATTTTTTTGTTTGGGGGCATATATATCAACCATAGTTGTATTAGTATTTAAGCTGCCATTTATCTTCGGTCTTTTGGGGGCAATGGTTGTTGCTGGTCTTTTCGGGTATATCATATCCATACCCACAGCTAACCTCAAGGAAGACTACTGGGCTATTGCCACACTTGCCGCCGCAGAAATCGTTCGAATCTTCTTTTTGAATGAAGATTGGGTCGTGGGTGGAGGACCTTACCAGGGGGGTTCCTTTGGCATTGGAGGTATTCCGCAACCCCTTCGATCACTCTTCTCAGCCTATACATACCCCTTCCTTTATTTGGCAATTGTTCTTGTGTGCCTCCTAGCAACCTACATAATCATCAATACCCTTACCCAGTCTCCTTTCGGGAGGGTAATAAAGAGTATCAGGACGGGAGACAGTCTTCCACAGGCCCTGGGCAAAGACACAAAAGGATTTCGCATGAAGGTAATGGCTATAGGAGGTAGTTTTGGGGGTCTGGCCGGCTGCCTTTGGGCCCATTATCATGGTTTTATAAGCCCAAATCAGTTCCTACCTTTAGAGACATTTATCATCTGGGCCATGGTTATTGTCGGCGGAAAGGCCAATAATAGAGGGGCAATCCTAGGGGCAGTTATAATACTGATATTCTACAACTCAACCCGATTCCTCAAGGATTACCTTCCCATCGAAGAGGTCACCTTAGCCAGCCTCAGAATGGTGGCAATAGGGGTACTGATTGTAGTAGCTATGCTTTTCATGAAGGAGGGATTGATCAAGGAGAAAAAGATAACTTACTAGTGGAGCGTTTCCTTAATACCATTGCATTTTTTTGCAAACAAAAATATCAAATGACAGATGTCAAAACAGAAGGTTAGAATTGGTGACAATAGTTGGATATAATTAAATATTTGGAAATTTGGTCATTTGGGCTTGCTGTGGCATTTGGATTTTGGCATTTGAAATTCTTATCTGATAAGATTGCAAACTATTTTGCTGGAAGCATATAGCATCATGCTCAGGGTAGAGAATGTATATAAGAACTTTGGCGGTATCTTGGCCCTGAATGGAGTAAGCTTTAGTGTAGAACCCAACACTATTACCGGGCTGATTGGTCCAAATGGATCGGGCAAAACCACCCTCTTTAATGTGATATCTGGTTTTTATACCAAAGATAGAGGCGAGATCTATTTTAAGGGGAAAAACATTGAGGGTACTGAACCACATAGGATAGCTATGCTGGGAATTGGAAGGACCTTCCAGATCAGCGAGGTGCCCGAAAGGATGACGGTATTGGAGAACCTTCTCCTGGCTCCCAAGAGGCAGATGGGAGAAGGGATATTCAATGTTTTTCTGCATCCCTTGAAAATAAAGGGAGAGAATGAGAAATATCTTAAAAATGCCTATGAGATACTTGAGCTCGTCCAGCTTTATAACTTAAGAAACGAATATGCGGGAAATCTTTCTGGTGGCCAAAGAAAACTCTTGTCCTTGGGGAGGATATTAATGTCAGAGCCCACACTTCTCTTGCTGGACGAGCCGACAGCCGGTGTTAACCCCACCCTCATTAAAGACCTTGTCATTGCCATAAGAAATCTAAGGAACGAAAAGGGCGAAACAATCTTGTTGGTAGAACATAACATGAAGGTTATCAGCGAGATTTGTGATAGGGTCATTGTGCTGGATTTCGGTAAAAAGATTGCAGAGGGAACGCCGCAAGAGATCCAAAAGAACGAGAAGGTTTTGGAGGCATACCTCTCTGGAAGTTCGAAACGGAAGGCATTTCATGAAGATTCTTGAGGCCAATAATATAGTTGCTGGATATGGAAAATCAGAGATCTTGCACGGAGTCTCTATCTATATTGAAGAAAAGGAGGCGATAACCATCATTGGCCCCAATGGGGCCGGGAAATCTACATTGCTCAAGGCGCTCATGGGCTATATACCTGTCTTTGAGGGGAATATATACTGGAGAGGGGATAATATTACTCATCTTAAACCCCATGAGAAAGTCAGCAGAGGCTTTGGCTATGTTCCTCAGTTAGGGAATGTATTTCCCTCTCTGACTGTCAGAGAAAACCTTGAAATGGGTGGTTTCGTTCAGAGTAAAGGTATAATTAAAGAGAGAACGGAGAAGGCCTTTCAGCTTTTTCCTATCCTGGCTGATAGACTGAAACAAAAGGCTGGGACCCTGAGCGGTGGCCAGAGGCAGATGCTTGGTATGGCCAGGGCCTTGATGACAGACCCAGAACTCCTTATGTTGGATGAGCCTTCAGCAGGGCTCTCTCCAGCGGTGTCAGAGGAAGTATTCTCAACAATTACGGATATACATACGAAAATGGGTAGGGCCATCGTTATTATAGAACAGGATGCGTATCAATCATTGAGTATCTCTGACAGGGGTTATGTTCTCGTGATGGGGCAGAATGAGTTCGAGGATAGAGCGGACAAGATACTATCGAATGAGAAGATTCGGGAGGCCTATCTGGGAGGGTAAGAATTCAGGGGCTCCGCCCCAATTGGAGTATTGGAGTGATGGAGTATTGGAGTAATGGGTGAACCTGTCATGAACAAAGTGAAGGGGAGGAATAAGGAGACAGTTTTTTCCGTTTTTACTACCCACCACTCCAGTACTCCAACACTCCATCATTCCATGTGGACTGTATGAACCCATTGCCAATGAAGGGGCTGTGATTTGAATAGGTTGTAGAAATTGGGATTCGTCAGGTTGAAAGGAGGTGAGGAAAGGGAAGATTGAACATCGGTAAGGAGGCAGAGGTATTAAGAGTAACAATGTAAC
>Ga0209427_10002841_pt1 | contig 20326 bp, 17 predicted proteins | sample DeeMarSWOR136_30_FD_187465 | JGI IMG/M metagenome (GOLD analysis project Ga0209427, IMG submission 187465) | Marine sediment microbial communities from White Oak River estuary, North Carolina - WOR-1-36_30 (SPAdes) (version 2) | ecosystem: Environmental > Aquatic > Marine > Intertidal zone >...
GACACCTGAATGATGTCCACGCCCTCGGTTACAATCAGTCTAAGTATGCTAATGCTCTCCTCTGTTGTGAGTCCATCGGGGACAAACTCCTGCGCGCTAATTTTGAAAGAGATCGGAAAATCTTTGCCCGCTCTTCCCCTTACTTCTCTAATTATCTCCTTGGCGAACCTCGCTCTGCCGACTATACCTTTGCCGTATTCGTCTTCCCTTATATTAGAGAACCTCGATAAAAACTGGTTGATAAGATATCCGTGCGCACCATGAATCTCAATGAGTTCAAAACCTGCTTGTATAGCCCTCTCTGCTGCATCCCCGAACTGTCTGATTATCTTCTGGATTCCCTCAATAGTAAGTGGTTCAACATCGCCCTTAATTGCCGGACATGGAAGAGTGGATGGTGCAAAAGGTTTTCTATTGATAATCCTTGCTGGGACCTGTCTTCCCGCATGGTGTATTTGTATCGCGGGAATTGATCCTTCCGCTTTTATAACAGCTGCAATCCTGGAAAGGCCGCTAATAAATCTATCATCATAGATCCTTGCCTGATGTCTCGATACAATTCCCTCGGGCGCCACGCCATGAGCCTCAACAATAACCATAGACGGGCCTCCAGCAGCACGTAATCGATAATGTTCTATAGTCTTATCGGAATAAGAGCCGTCATTTTCGATAAGAAAGGAGGCAAGGCCTGGCATAACAATCCGGTTCTTGAAATGGCAACCTTTAATGTGAAAGGGGGAAAAAAGATGTCTCATAATCTTCTCTTGCAGATAAAAGTATTTTTAAGAGGGATAAATAGTTACAAAAAAAGTAATATTATTGTCAATTATAAAAACCTCAATATTATTTCTCATAAAAAATATATGATATAGATTAAGATAACATCATAATTTCATTGACCATAATCATTTTTTCCTTCAAAATCTTTCAGCTATATTATGTTATTAAATCACAATTTTATCTGAATATCCAATATGGAGGCGGAAAATGAAACTCTATTTAATGCAACATGGAAAATCAGTTTCTAAGGAAGAAGATCCTGAAAGACCTTTAGCAAGCCAGGGGGCTGATGAGGTAATGGAGATTGCAGAGTTCCTTAGCAAAGTCGGTGTAAGAGTATCCCGAGTTATTCATAGCGGAAAGACACGCGCTAAACAGACAGCTGAAATAATTATATCCAGACTGAATCCTGGGGAAGAGCCTGTGGCTCAAAAAGGCCTCTCACCTATGGATGATGTAAAGGATTGTTTCGATCAGATAAATGCATTAAAGGATGATATAATGATTGTTGGCCACCTGCCACATCTGACAAGACTTATATCCCTTTTAATAGCAGGATCTGAATCAATATCTGTAGTCGCCTTTCAGCATGGGGGAGTAGTGTGCCTTTCAAACAATAATGAACTTCACTGGTCTATTTCCTGGATGGTAGTACCAGGGATAGTCCGATATCTTATTCCTTAAATATAGTCATACAGGTGTCATATGGGAATAAAAGAGATCTCGAATATAGTTCCGACCTTAATACAACTGGAAGAGTTTGATGAGGCACCAGGGCCAAATTGTATGAGTTTCAATTTTGACATAGAAAGATTAATTTGTTCAATCAAGGCAGTCGGTTTAATCAATATGCCGCTCGTGAAAAGGAATAGGGAAGGGCGCCTTGATATAGTAACAGGATATCGACGTATTATTGCATTAAAGGCAATGAAATACACTAGGATATATTGCAGGGATCTGTCCGATTCAGGATTTTCCGAGTACGAGATGTTTCTTATAAGCCTTTATGACAATATAGCTATTAGAAGATTCAATTACGTGGAAAAGGGGATGATCTTAAGAAGCCTGATGATGTATATTTCTAGAGAGGATATAGAGAAACATTTTATCCAAATCCTGGATATTAAAAACACGAGAGAGATTGATATACTGCTGGAGATTAACGAACTTAACGAAACGGAGAAGAGATATATTGCGAATGGAGATATTTCCATCAATACGATAAGGCTTGTGCGTGGCCTGGATAATATGTCACGATCTGTTATTTTAAAATGTATATCTGAATTAAAGCTTAACCTTAACCAACAGTTACAATATATTGATTATATTACTGATATATCGATTAAGGAAGATAAATCAATTGCTGATATTATGGATGAGCATCAGTTTTTATTACATTTGAAAGAAAAGGATATAAATACTCCGCAAAAGGCGCGAGCCATACTTAATCTCTTGAGAACCAGACGTTTTCCTTTTCTAAGCAAAAATGAAAAAGAGTTTATTAAAAAGATTAAAAGATTAGGACTCCCGGATGGCATCAGCATAAGGCACCCTCCATTTTTTGAAGGACAGGATTATCGGCTCGAAATAGTATTTAAAGACGGTATAGAGCTAAAGCAAAAGGTTTGCGCTTTGGCTAGCATAGAGGGAATTAATAACATTAAGGATCCCTGGAGAGAAGATTCATGATATCAGCTCCTATTAATAAGGTATTGATAGAAGAGGGTGCAGATGGAGATGAACAAACATACGTTATCTTGAAAAGACTCAATAATCCGCCTTTTGAAAGAATAGGCCATGAAAGAAACTATGGAAAAGGCGACTTCATGGATATGGATAAGAAGACTCTTCGACTCATCCATTTCAAGGGTGAGTTTATCAAGCCATGTCCTGGTACAAAAGGATATATCTGCTGTGGTTACATTATCCTTCATGCTGGTAGTAATTGTCCTCTTGATTGCAGCTATTGTATTCTCCAGACCTATTTTAATCAGCCATCATTGAGGGTCTTTGTAAATCTTCAGGATGAGCTCAATCGTATTGGATACATGATTGATAGTCACCCTGAAAGGCTATTTAGGATCGGGACCGGGGAGTTTACAGATAGCCTGGCCCTTGATTATATTACGGACTGGAGCAAGACACTTGCTGGTTTTATCAGGGGCAGGAAGAATGCCGTCCTGGAGTTTAAGACCAAGACTAATCAGGTAAGGGGATTGTTGTCATCGCCATATAGAGAAAGGATTATTGTCTCATGGTCCTTGAATAGCCCTTATATTGCATCAAGAGAAGAACACGGTGCGCCCTCGATTGAAAAGAGAATTCGGGCTGCAAAAGAATGCCAGAAAGAAGGCATTGTAATTGGTTTTCATTTCGATCCCCTGATCCGTCATGCTAATTGGAGAGAAGGTTACTTAAGTACCATTGAAATGTTGGATAGATACATTGATCCGAATAGAACAATATGGATAAGCCTTGGATGTCTCAGATATACTCCTGCACTTAAATTAATAATAAGGAGGCGTCAACCCAGGACAGATATCCTGGATGGGGAATTTATTCATGGGCTGGATAGGAAGATGCGATATTTTAAACCGTTACGCATAGAGATCTATTCATTTTTACGGGAGCAGATTATAAAATGGGCGGGTGATAATTTCTGCCTTTACTTGTGTATGGAGAGCAATGACGTCTGGAGGGAGGGGCTAGAATGGTCTCCTCAAAATACAGCAGGCCTTTCATCTTTTTTGGATAACAGGGTGCGAAAAATATTTAAAAGTTAGGATTTGCTTTTATTAATAGAATGTAATATATATTATCATTATATCAATTATTTTATGGAGGTTGTTTAATGTTAAAGGAAAAGGTTGAAACAGCTTTAAACAAGGTAAGACCATCCCTTCAGGCGGATGGAGGCGATGTCCAGCTTATTGATGTGGATGAAGATGGCGTGGTAAAGGTCAAACTAAAGGGGTCCTGTGCAGGCTGTCCCATGTCTCAGATGACGCTTAAGATGGGAATAGAAAAGATCCTGAAGCAGAATGTGCCTGAAGTGAATAGGGTAGAATCCGTATAAAATGGTAATAATAGATAAGGCAGTCCTCTTGTCTTATTTTGGGACTGCCTTATCTATATAGAAATAAAGATTCGTAAACTACTATTTATTCTTATGTCTCATCTTTTTTACTTGTTTTCTATATTTATGCTTCCTGATCTTCTTGCGTCGCTTTTTTACAACACTGCTCATTAAATTATATCCTCCAAGTAGATTTGTGATCGTATATCCTTATTTATAAGGGCATGTCAACTGATATTTATGATGTTGAAGGTTCTATATGATACGTATGGGGCAGGGAATATTAAAGAGATATGTCCGTATTATGCTTGATTATTTATAAAAAGATATTAGTTTACATAATATATATTATCGGAACAATAATCATCGTCTGTATTTCTTTGTCTTGATTCTATAAAGATCCCTATCTGCTTCTAAAACAAGGTCCTTTACTGACATGCCATATTTAAACTTTGAGTATCCTATGCTTATGGTTATAATGCCGTTGGACTCAAAAGCCTTATTAATACGCGCGCCTATCCCTCTTGCAATCTCGATATCAGCATCTATTACTATTATTGCGAATTCATCTCCACCATAACGATACCCGGAATCAACACCCTCCCTGATACAACTTAAGATTATATTCCCAACGTTTCGCAAAACATCATCGCCTGCCAAGTGCCCGTTTTTATCGTTGTATTCCTTAAAGTTGTCAAGATCCAATAATATTAAAGAAAGCGGATGTCTCTGTCTCTCTGCCCTTATAAACTCCTCGTTAAGTCTTGCGTAAAAATGCCTCTGATTATAGAGTCCTGTTAGTGAGTCAGTAATGGAAAGCCTGTTGAGTTCATCTTTCCTGTTTCTTTCTGTTATAATTCTCCTTATCTTGGCCTCAAGTTCATCAATGTCGAAAGGTTTTTTGATGAAATCACTCGCACCAGCATTAATAACCTTCACATAATTATGTCCATCTGAAAGGTCTTTCATGGCAATTATATCAATATCATATTCATTAGAAACTTTTTTAATAAAATCAATGAATTGTGATGGTTTCTCTATATAAGAAATCAAGATGGTATATTCTTTCTTGCTGAGCATCAAAAGTGCATTATTAACGTCTTGTGCGGAGTCAGCAGCAAACTTCAGTCTCTCTAATGAGGTCTTTAGTAATTCCCTAAGTTTAGAATCACTATCAAGAATAAGTATTAATTCTTTAGAATAATCTATATTTATCATATTTTATATTAATAGAGCATTATTTAAATTAAAAATGTTAGTGACCTTTTATCAATGTACCTTGTAGAGAATTAATAAATGCATGCTTAATATATACCCTTACTAAACTTCCTGTTAATTTGATATCACTATAGAAATTAACAATTTTATTTGTTTCATTCCTTCCAGTGAGTTGACCTCCTTTTTTACTCTCACCTTCAACAAGTACCTCCTCTTCTTTACCTATGTGTTTAATGTTCCTTTTAAGGGTGATCTCTTTTTGAATTGATTGCAGGATTGATAATCTGGAACTTTTTTCATGTTCATCTACCTTCTTATCCATATTCTCAGAAAAGGTTCCTTTTCTATCTGAATATTTAAATGAAAATAGATTGTCAAATTCAATTTTTTTAATAAGATCAATTGTCATTTGAAAATCCTTATCTGATTCTCCAGGGAATCCGACCATTACATCACTGGTAATTGCAAAATCAGGTCTGATGTCCCGCAATTTAGCTATAAGCTCTATATATTGTTCTCGAGAATAGCCCCTGTTCATCATCCTTAAGATCCTGTCTGAACCGGACTGAAAAGGAAGATGGATATGTGGACAAAGGACAGATAATTCTTTAAAACAGCTTATTAGGTCATCCGAGAGGTCTTTGGGATGTGAAGTGGTAAAGCGGATTCGATTGAGTCCATCCAGACCGCTCAGCATCCTGAGTAACATTGGAAAATCCACATCCTCTCTCTCAGTGAATGAATAGGAGTTTACATTTTGTCCTAGAAGGGTAATCTCTTTTATCCCTTGTGATACAAGTGACTTAGCCTCTTCCATTATCTCTTTTGAGGAACGGCTTACTTCCCTACCCCTAACATATGGTACAATACAGTAACTACAAAAATTATTACAACCTTCCATTATAGAGATGTAACTTTTTATACTATTTCTAAAATAGCCATCATGTCTTTCTCGTGGAATGGGTTTGATTGAAAGGTCTGTTGCCACGATCTTCTCTTTTCCTTTCGTAATACGATCCAGAAGTTGAGGCGTACTTCCAATCTCCCTTGTGCCCAGAACAAGATCGATATCCGGGAATTTTTTTAATAAGTCTGAACCTTCCTGCTGGGCAATACATCCCATAACACCTAGTATTACATCAGGCTTTCTTTTCTTGATAGACATCATGCGACCGATGAGGCTGAATGCCTTTTGTTGGGCCTTTGCCCGTACGGTACATGTATTAATTATAATCAAGTCGGCATTCTCATGATTGTCAGTTGCAGCTAATCCATAATTCATCAGTTGTTGGCCTAGACAATCAGAGTCATATTCATTCATTTGACATCCCATTGTGGCTATATAATAAAAGCGGCACATCAAAACTTTATACCACCTCTAATTAACCAAGATAGAGATGATCTCTTTCTGTCCCTTTAAAGCGTCAAGTAGTTCAAAGATTATGCCTTCGCACCCAGGTGAGATCTGTAGTTCAATAATAGCCTTATAAGGATCAATAGTCTTTAACACAGCTAAGCCGTCATAGGATTGGATAATCCAACTAAGATAACTTATATCTTTGCGTTCAACCTGGCATGAAAGCTTAATAGTTTCCATTTTGATTATATGTTACACCACCCCACATCATTTTTTTTCGAAGGATTTCAAAATAGGTCTGGTCCGGAGATCTAAATAGCTTTATTCTGTCTTTTGACTTATATATCAATACCTTATCACCATGGAGAAGATCAAATCCAACCTGTCCATCAAATGTAAGGATTACCTCTTCTTCACTCTTTTTCCCCATTGTTATCAAGACGGTTTCTGAATCAGGAAGAATTATGGGACGGTTTGTTAATGTAAAGGGACAAATTGGGGTTACGATGAAATTCGACATGGTAGGATATAATATAGGACCGCCTGCGGCAAGGTTATAAGCTGTTGATCCTGTAGGAGTAGATATTATGAGCCCGTCAGACCTGTAGGTCGTCAGGAATTCATCGTTAATAAAAACATCAAGATCAATAATTCTGGCAAGGGCGCCTTTATTGATAACTACATCGTTTAAACTTTTAAAACAAAAGACCTCTTTCTCGTCGCGAAATATCCTTGTCTCAATCATTAATCTATCTTCAACTTCTAGGTCACCCGAAAGTATCATCTCAATAGAATGATACAATCTATTAATGGGAATGCTTGTCAGAAAGCCCAGACCACCCAGATTTACACCCAGTATAGGAATGTCATGACTGCCCACCTTACGCGCAGCGCCTAGCAGTGTTCCATCTCCGCCAAGGACAACTACCCAACTTAGAGTATCAGGGATAGAGGGTTTATTACCATCACAACCATCAATCCTTGCCTTAGGAAGCATCTCTTCCAAGTAAACTGATATACCTTTATCCTTAAACCATCTCTCAAGTTTTTCCGCCTCTATTCTAGCAGGCTCGAATCCATGTTTAAATATGATACCGACTAATATGCCAGACATATGGAAATTCCTCTCCAGTTACTTGTGCTCATGGATTATATATCAGTGGATCCACGCTGATATCCTTATAGTTTGATATTAAACTGTTTAGCGACATAATCAGGCACATCAACAGTCCCTATCAGCACGGGTTGCTGATGACAGTCCGATCCACCGGTAACCATTAATCCGGTTTCCTGTGCAAATTTGATATATGAGGCGGTTGATTTCTGATCATGAGCGGAATGCCAGCATTCAACCCCGTCAATATAAGGGATCATAGTCTCGTAAATAATCTTTTGTTGCTCCCTCAGATCAGCAGAAATCTTGATTAATGATGTTCCTCTGGAGTGGTTTGGATGTGCTAGAAATAATTTTCCTCCGGCCCCTTTTACTAGCCGCGAAGCCTCAGCAAGGGTTAATGGCATCTTGGGAACATTACACTTGACAAGGTATCTGCTAAATGCCTCTTTTCTGCTGGAGACAATACCTTTGTTAACCATGTAATCGGCTATATGGGGACGTCCAAATGCCCCATGGACTGATTTTTCAATTTTCTCTAGATCCTTATGTGTAAATTCCTTTAACCTTCTTTTGACTAATTCCCTATTTATATTGTCTAATATCTTCTCGGCCCTTTTTTTTCTATATTCTCTCATTTCATCAAGTTTTATCACAAGTGGCTTTGAATGTATATCGTATTGATAGGCAAGAAAGTCTAAGGATATTGGTTTTAAATCCTTGTATCCCGGTGGCGAGAAATTGACGTTTAATTCCAAACCATAAAGGTAACTGATGCCATATCTCTCTGCCATTATGCTTGCGTCAACCTGGCAGTCTATCGAATCATGATCTGTTATTGAGATTAAACTCAGGCCTTTTTTAACCGCTTCCTTGAATATGGCATTTAGGGTCAGTCTCCCGTCAGAACACCTGGAATGGATATGGAGGTCAATCTTCATCTTGGTCTATTATCCTGATATATTTTCCTCGTGATAGTCATTCAGAAGTCCTGAGCACTCGTTTGAAAATGTAAATATAGGAAATATCTCTATATATTAGGCGGGCAAAGACTAATCAAGGATAAAAAAAGGGGAAATATGGATTAAACCTTGCTGTTCTGATAATATTGATAATATTGGAATACCTTCTTGACATAGTTCCGGGTTGTATTATATGGGGGTATACCATTAAATTTCCTAACCTTTTTACTGCCAGCATTATATGCGGCGATGGCCAGCTCAAGATTTCCTTCAAATTCGTTAAGCAGGCCTTTTAGATACTTTACGCCGGCATTAACATTATGAACTGGATCAAATGGGTCCTCCACATCCAATTCATCGGCAGTACCCGGCATCAATTGCATGAGACCGAGGGCGCCTTTTTTGGATACTGCCATCGGATCATAACTGGACTCCGCCATTATAACCGCCTTAATCAGGGCAGGATCTACGTCATACTTATTCCCTGCTTCAAGAATAATACTATGATAATTACGTTCCCTCTTGTTAGGTTTGAAGTCTAAGGTGACCTTTTGTGGTTGGTTTTGTATAACTTCCTGTATATAGGGTGTGGGGATTTCTGGGACTACTATATCTTGTTCATTTTCATAGTTTATTCTATAAGTTACACCTATTAGGAAAAATATCATTACAAAAGAAAAAATTCCGCTAGCAACATTGCCCGCGGAAGTTTTTATTAGTGAATCACTATCCACTTTAAACCTCCTTCAATAAAACTAGATAAAATAATACATATTTTTCAGGATTTGTCAACCTTTTGAGATAATATTTAATGGATTTGAACCTCATTTTCCGTTTAACGTATTGACATTATAAAGAAATTGGAATATTGCCAATTTAAAAGATTTCTAAAGGATATTGAGAATAGGTAACATTGATAAGTGTAGGCATGGGTATTGTGAACTGATTTCAAGATATGTGCGAATATTAGCTGCAAAGTCAAATTTAGATCACTTTTTTAGAGGTAAAACGTTATAAGAATTAGGAGGTGTTCTATGTCAAAAGAGATAGATGATGCCACGGGTTTCCTCATCTCAAGATTGACTGATTCACCTGAAATTGGGATGATTACCGGGACAGGTCTGGAATCCCTGACTCAAAAGATAAAGGTCAATTTTCGTATCCCATTTAAAGATATACCCCATTTCCCAATATCGACGGTCAAGGGTCATAAAGGGACACTTGTCTGCGGAAGTCTTGCAGGTAGGAATGTTCTTGCCATGGAGGGACGTTTGCACCTGTATGAGGGTTATACCCCTTTTGAGATCACATTTCCAATAAGAGTAATGTCCAACCTGGGTATAAAATACCTGTTTATATCAAGTGCGGCTGGCAGTCTTAATCCTGGATTCAAGCCTGGCAGCTTCATGATCATTATAGATCATATCAATTTAACCGGAATGAATCCTTTAATCGGATCTAATATGGAAGAATTCGGACCACGATTTCCGGACATGTCACGCGCGTATGACCCTGAACTCATTGATTTGGCAAAAAGAAAGGCATCTGATAGGAATATATCTCTTAATCAGGGTGTATATATTGGAATTACGGGTCCCAGTCTGGAAACGCCCGCAGAGACAAGATTTTTAAGGATGATTGGTGCCGATGCGGTAGGGATGTCCACGATATTCGAGGTCATTGTGGGTGTTCAATGTGGTTTAAGGGTGATGGCTATCGTGGCAATAACAAATCTTAATCTCCCTGATAACATGAAAAAGACTTCTATTGAAGAGGTTATAATGGCAGCTAATGCTGCTGGCCCTACCCTATCAAGCTTATGGGAATCCATACTCCAGGATTTACATAAATAAAGGGATTTTTATGCAATTTATTGATATCTTAATTAAAAATGGCACTATCTTAACCATGGATTCGAGTAATTCAAGGATTGAGAACGGCCTGATTGGAATAAAGGGCGACTCAATTTCATATATTGGAACAGGGCCTCAAAATATGTTCGATGCAAGAACTATAATAGACGCCAAAGGCGGCATTATTCTTCCTGGTTTGATCAACGGCCATACACATGCTGCAATGACCCTATATCGGGGACTTGCAGATGATCTTCCATTAATGGAATGGCTTAACAATTATATCTTCCCATTGGAGAAAAAAATCAACGCCGATTTTGTTTATACCGGGACACTTCTTGGGTGTGCAGAAATGATCATGTCAGGGACAACTACCTTTTGTGACATGTATATTTACGCAGGGTATGCAGCCCTTGCTGCCAAGGCTGCCGGAATGAGGTGTATTGTTGGTGAAGTGTTATATGATTTCGATTCTCCTAATTATGGAACAGCGACAAACGGGCTCAAATATACTGAATCTCTTATAGAAAAGTGGCAGAATGATCCGCTTATAACTATTGCCGTAGAACCTCATGCCATCTTTACATGCAGCCCGGGTCTTATCTCCGCCTCCAATAAGTTGGCATTAAAATATGATGTGCCATTGATCATACACCTGGCGGAAACAGAAAATGAGTTGTTTCAGGCAAAAGAGATATATGGGAAAAGGCCTATTGAACACCTTTGTTCTCTTGATATCCTAGGCCCCCATCTTATTGCTGCTCACTGTGTTCATATTAATGACGAAGACATCTCATTGCTTTCCCAAAACATGGTAAAGGTTATCCATAATCCTGAGAGTAATATGAAATTAGCATCGGGCATCGCGCCCATCCCTATCATGCTTTCCAACGGAATTACCATAGGGCTTGGAACCGATGGATGCGCTTCAAATAACGATCTTGATCTTTTCGGCGAGATGGACACGACCGCCAAACTTCATAAGATAAATAATATGGACACTACGGTCATGGATGCCTTGACAGTATTGCGTATGGGCACTATTGAGGGGGCAAAGGCGCTCGGGATAGGCAATATTACAGGCTCCCTTGAAAAAGGTAAAAGAGCGGATATCATTATCATCGATAGTAATAAACCGCATCTAGTTCCCTTATATAACCCATATTCTCATCTTGTTTACTCTGCAAAAGGCTCCGATGTGAGTCATACAATTATTAATGGACGTCTTATTATGGCAGAGAGGAGATTATTGACAATGGATATGGATAATATCATTAAAAAGGCAGTTACAAAATCCAAGGAGATCATCGGATTACTCCGTTCTAGTTAATATATACTTGGCCAATGAAAACACTAATTTCAGCCTGAATATGGAGATGAATAAAAACAGTAAACCATATATAGCATTGGGGAGCAGGCTCAGCGGTGTACCTCAGGTTATTACCCTCGGCGTAAAACCGAATTTTTTCGATTATAGCCCGAGGGAAAGGGCGTTGATATTATCTACTGATATTATACTCTACCCCACCATGAATTATGCCCAGTTCTTCACGACAATGGGAAAGAGGATCTTCCCGAGTCTGGAGACATATATCTATTCGGATGAAAAGATAAAACAGACTACACTTTTCAATATCCTGGGTATACCCCATCCGCAAACCAGGATCTATTATCACCTCCATCATTATAATATATTGAGGGATTTTAAATTTCCGTTTATTGCCAAGCTTCCGAGACGCTCATCTCAGGGTAAAGGGATCTTCAAAATAAATAATAATAATGAGCTCAAAGGTTATCTGGAGCTAACAAATGTAGCATATATTCAGGAATATATCCCCCATGAAAGAGACCTGAGGGTTATATTGATTAATTACAGGCCTGTCCTGGCATACTGGAGAGAGAGGTCAAGCGGGACATTTAAGACTAATGTCTATCAGGGAGGGATTATTAATTTCCAGGATATTCCAGATAATGCCCTGTCATCCGCAAAGGAATACGCGATAAAATGCAGATTTAATGATGTCGGTCTTGATATGATAAACGCTGACGGGAAATGGTATCTGATTGAAGCCAACATGAATTACGGGCGTAAAGCCTTAAAATTAAGAGGAATGAACCTCAAAGAGATACTTAAGGACAAATTAATTAATGGTGAACTGATGGATTGCTTGTAGTGCAATATTCCTGGAATTTCTTCCTATACGGATAGTTGAGCATCAAAGATAATCTATGAAAAATAAAATTAAGACATTCATTTATATTATCACCTCAATAGCCATCCTGTCTTTGATCTTCTTGACAGGGCTCTATTTGCAGGTTTCGCATGAAGCAAAGGCACAAATAGATAGGGGGGCCATCGATAGTATTTTATTCTCTGAAAGCCCGGTCTATTATGATGACCATGTTACGCCGATTGGTGTATATTTTGAAAAAATTCACAGTAAATACATTCACTATAATGAGATCCCTAAACTCTACATAAAGGCACTAATTGCGTCGGAGGATCACGATTTCTTCACACACCCTGGATTTGATATAAAGGCTATTATACGCGCCACTATTGCCAACCTGAAGGCTGGAAGGATAGTACAGGGTGGCAGTACGCTTAGTCAGCAGACAGCTCAAAACGTCTTCAGAAGAGAAAAAAGGGGTTATATGTCCCAGCTCAAAGAGCTCTTCAGGTCCCTTATTCTGGAACACGCCTACACAAAGGAAGAGATTCTTGAAATGTACGTTAATCAATTCGAGGTGACGGGTTTCGGAAAGGGTCTGCGTATAGCTTCAGAATATTTTTTTGATAAGGATATAAAGGAGCTGGGTCTGGTGGAAACGGCTTTTATAGCCGGAATGGTTAACTCTCCGCATAAGTATGATCCGTTTACAAAAAAGACCGAAGAAAAAAAGAAACAGGCTATGAAGTATGCCAAGATCAGAAAAAATTATGTTTTGAAAAATATGAGAAAACTGAATTTTATCACAAACGAAGAATACCTAGATGCCAGAAACAGGGAGGTGCCTTTTAATGAGGGAAAAGTTACATACCGATTGGATGTAATTCTTGATTACATAAGGGAACAATTGGAATCAGATTATTTTAAGAAGGTTCTCCATGATCAGGGGGTGGATAATATCGCCACGTCCGGCATACGCATCCATACTTCCGTTTCACAGGAAATTCAGAGCGCCGCAATAGAAAGCGTGCGAAGGAATCTTCAATTGCTTGATATAAGGCTGTCCGGTTACAATAAGAATCTTTTTCAGGAAAGGTATCTTATGAAAAGCGGAGTGATATATAGAGATCAAAGGGAAGGCTTTCCATTCTTAGCCGAAATCACAGACATTAAGCGCGATATCAATGATCCATTGATTAAAGTAACATGGGAAAAGGGTGAAGGGATAATCGATCTTAAGGGGATCAAGCACATGGCAGAGGCATGGCTTGCGTGGAAATCAGGAAACAGCACACAATTGAGAGACAGGGATGTCCTTGAATTTCTACAATTGTTAAAAGCGGGCGATAGCATACCTGTCTTTGCCTCAGACAATAAGGCCGATGATAAGAGATTAACATTATGGGAGATACCGGAACTTGAAGGTGGTGTTGTCGTGCTGAAAGATGGCATGATAAATGCAATGGTCGGCGGGTTTTTCAATAGATACTTTAATAGAGCTGTTGATGCTAAGAGGCAGTTAGGATCAATTTTCAAGCCCATAGTCTACACCGCCGCTCTGCAATTAAAGTGGAATAACCTTGACCAATTAAATAATACACCTGACCTGTTCAAGTTTGAAAACACCTTATATATCCCAAGACCTGATCATGAACCCAAGAGCGACAAGGTATCCATGATATGGGCCGGCAGTAATTCTGAAAACCTTGCTACTGTCTGGCTCCTTTATCATCTCACGGATCGTCTGAATATGAGCGATTTTCGTGATGTAGTTGAGAGACTGGGTTTGGCTAAAGAAGAAACCGAAACTTACAATGAATATGTAAGAAGGATAAGGGATAAATATGGAGTTATAGTAAATCAGGAAGCACTCATGGAAGCAGCATTTGAAGAAATAAAAAAAGGGATAGAACCAGACCTGATATTTAGCGGTAACGAGGCAGCACTGGATAATATCAGTCGTTTACATTTTTACATAGAAGAAGTTAAACCGGAACTTCATGATGACAGCGTATATCAGATTATGCGCTTTGATTTTAAAAGACTCAGAACCCTTAATTACAATATGATAAATAAATTTAAAGATATCGTTCAATTAATTGAAATATATAATAGAAATAAATCTGTATCCGATAAGGGCCTGAAGGATTCATTGGACTACTTCTTTTTCAAAAATTCTGACGGTGTTAACAGGATAATATATACTGAAGAGGTCAACAAGATACCCTATAACCTACAAAGAATTACGCTTGAAAAGTTGTCCAAAATGATTCCCATGATTTCATCCGGAGACGTATGGATAGATGATATCATCCCTTCAGAGGTAATAGATATTTTACAGACAAACATGGGTAGGCGATACAGAGAGTTGTTGTCACTTAACAGGTATGACCTTGAAACACTCTACAGTGTAAGAGACTTCAGGATATTGGTAAACCTTTTATATGTAACACAGCTTGCCAAGGAAATGGGCATCTCAACGGAGCTTGATCCTGTATTATCCTTTCCGCTGGGTGCCAATTCAATAAGCATACTAGAGGCAGCTTTAAGCTATAGTACAATAATAAGTGGCTCGCTTTCTACTTTAAGCAGAAATGAAGCGCTTTCCGATATGGCGCCTATTATTACCAAGATTGTTGACAGGAACGGTGAAACAATATGGGAATATGTCCCTCAGTCCGAAAAGGTATTGACAGGAAGAGTCTCAGGATCTATCACCGAAATCCTTAGAATGGTGATGGATAACGGGACGGGTAAAAGCGCGAATAAACTTATTAAAATATCAATGAATTTTGGTAATTCCGCGGTCGATATCCCCATCCCAAGCTTTGGAAAAACCGGCACAGCCAATCTATATTCAAATTCGAGTTTTGTGGGTATTATCCCGATGCTGGATCCGGATTATGACATGTTTGATATAGATAAAGGCTATGTAATAGCCAGTTATGTTGGTTATGACGATAATCGCCCCATGAAAGGACGACACATAAATATCTATGGCTCATCAGGTGCTCTGCCTATCTGGGTGGATACGTGCAACGCAATTGTAAACAGCAATACATATAAGGAAGGGCTTGAAACCGCTGATCTGGCATTTTTCACCCAATCAGAGCCGTTGTTGGTGAATAACATACTTAGCCCCGTGGTTGTTTCATCAATTAACGGACTTCCTTTAAAAGCAGGAGGATATGAGCCGTCTGAGGAGGTCAATAAGGTCCATTCAGATATCGAGATAAATGGTGATGTTTTGGAGCTCAAAAGGGCCTTCGAGCCGCTTAAAGGAGTCTATAATGATAAGAGTAAATGAAATAAAGGGTGTTGTCATTGTCCTATTAATCATAGCCGTACTTTTTTTTGGCTGCATGCCAAAGGTCAAAAGAGAGGCAATAATTACACGGCCAGACGTAGTAACCGCCCCAATTATCCCTGTTGATATCATTGATGAAAAGATATCCATGCTTAGGGAATTTTCAGAAAAGATAGATATCTCCCCTGAGGACAGGGAGAATGCAATCAATCTTCTATCAGACTACTCAAAGATCAGATCTTTTGCGATTGAAGGTATATCCAATAAGAATTATAAAGAGGTGGTGCGGATTCTTTTTAACAATCTAAGCATGCTTGAAGAAAGATATCTTATAAATATGGCTATTGCGGAAGGACAATTATTTTCAAATGTTATCAATCAATATTATGCAAGGGAACAGGGGATTCTTGACAGCTATCTTTCTGGCGATTACCAGGGAGTTATATCTAAGTGCGCTGAACTTGAGTCATCCTTTGGCAATAACTCTATAACCCCCGACATCGGACTGATCCTTGCCATGTCGCTGGCCAAACGCAATAGGATAAACGAGGCGATAGATGTAGGGGAAGAGATAGTTGAAGCGTTGGAAGGCAGACCAGACCTTATCCATCTAAGGGCAAGTATTATTGAATGGCAGCTTGATAAGGGTAACAGTGAAAAGGCCCTTAAACTGTTTGAAAAACTTATTGAAGATTTTGATGAAAGAAAGGCTGTCTTTGATAGCACAAATGAGATGATAAGTAACCGTGACAAGACCTTTCGAGAGATGGAATGGGGAGCCTTTAAAGAGCTTTCGAGTAAAGAAAGAGATATCCCGGTAACAGTTCAAAAACTCCTTGATGAAGTAGATACTCTTGTGAAGAAAGGGGCATTAGATCAAGCCAAACTATTATTATTAAAGTGGAGATTAAGGACTGAAATAAGTTCTGAAATAGATATTATAGAACAGGCGTTAAGGAGCGTAAACCTGGAAGAAAAAAGATACAGAAACGGGATATCACAAGAAAAGAGAGCTACTGAAAGGATCATTAAATTGATTGAGCAAGAGAATTATAGGGAGGCTATAAAGAGGCTGGAAGAGATTGATAATGACAGGGACAACAGCCTGGAGATAAAAAGACTCAGAGATATTGCAGTTGAAAAACTCATAAAAAGTGAAAGAAACAGGGCTGCCCAAATCTATCTTATGGCAAAAAATACTAGTGATAATAAGAAGAAAAAGGAACTCCTGTTATCATCATATAATATACTTAAGGAGCTAATTGATACTTATCCTTCATCATCCTTAATAGATAAATTAAGAAGTAATTTATCAAAAGTTGAGGATGATCTAAAAAAGCTAAAGTAACTAATAGAGAAGGGGAAAAATCCTGACTCCCCCCTTTACATCTGCAGATAACTAATTATATTATTATTAAAAAAGCATCACCCGACTTCAACACCATTTTGAAAAACCACCGGACAGGAGATGATCCAAAACGGGTCATTTGCTGCCAAAGGTCAAAAAATTTAACAAGGGAGGCATAGAAGGTGCTTTTAAGAGCTTCTCGGGTGTGCGTGCATCTTTTCTACCGCCATCTCCAAGTGAAATAATTATAAATAGAGATACGCGCGGAGGAAACAACGACATCAAGGGAAGCCATTAAATAGATTGTTACATTTTAACCTTTCAGCCATACATTATTTCTATCAACGAACAATTAAATAACCCGCAGGCCTTAATCTTGTGTCTGCGGGTTCTTTTTTATTCCAATCGTCTCTTATTATTAGCTCAATATAATCCTCCTATCAGCATGCTGTACTTTTCTTCATTGAATATGTAGGCGATTATAGGCTTGTCTTAATTGGGTTTCTATTCTAATTGTTCCCTTCGAACTGGCTGTAATACATGGATGCGTAAATGCCATTTGAACCAAGAAGTTCGTTATGACTGCCCTGCTCTACTATGGCGCCATCCTTCATTACAAAAATAATGTCCGCATTGCGTATAGTTGAAAGCCTATGAGCTATGATAAAGCTTGTTCTCCCTTTCATAAGCCGCTCCACAGCCCGCTGTATAAGTATCTCTGTCATGGTATCAACCGAACTGGTGGCTTCATCAAGGATAAGTATCCTGGGATCCGCAAGCACAGCCCTGGCAATGGTAAGAAGCTGCTTCTCTCCTTGTGAGACATTGTCTGCATCCTCGTTCAATTCCATGTCATAGCCATTAGGCAGATAGTGAATAACATGGTCCACATTTGCAATCTTAGCGGCATTTATTACCTCTTCGTCGGTCGCCTCTGCATTCCCATAACGGATGTTTTCCTTGATGGTACCATTGAAAAGCCATGCATCCTGCAAAACCATACCGAAATTTGCCCTGAGTTCTTTCCTATCAAATTCGCGTATATCAATGCCATCCAACATGATCGAGCCGCTGTTGATATCATAGAAACGCATAAGAAGTTTAACCATGGTCGTCTTTCCGGCACCGGTAGGACCAACGATGGCCACCTTCTGTCCTGCTTTGATATCCGCGGAAAAATCATTGATGATAATCTTATCAGGAGAATATCCGAAATTCACATTCTTGAATGAAACCCTGCCTGCGACTCTTTCAAGTTTAATCGGATTCAGCACGTCCTCCCTCTCTTCTTCTTCTGCGAGAAACTCAAATACACGCTCGGCAGCGGCGGCAGTGGACTGCATTATATTGGCGATATTGGCTGTCTGTGAGATGGGCATATTAAATATCCTAACATACTGGATGAATGCCTGGATATCTCCAATCTGTATGACCTTTATTATTGTCAGATAACCCCCAAGGATGCAGATAACTACATACCCGATATTTCCGACAAACATGGTTACAGGCATCATCAGGCTGGAAAAAAACTGGGACTTCCAGCCGGCCTTATACAGTTCCTCATTAAGTTCATCAAACTTCTTTATGGATTTCTTTTCTCCATTAAATGCCCTCATAACATTATGGCCTGAATACATCTCTTCCACATGTCCGTTAACACGCCCAAGGTAATCCCTCTGCCTTTTATATAACTTCTGTGATTTCTTTATGAGGAAAGATACCAGGCTGAATGATATCGGAAGCATAAGGAGGCTGACAAGGGTCATCAGGGCGCTTATATAGGCCATCATTATTATAATTCCTATGATAGTGGTTATGGATGAGATTATCTGTGATAACCCCTGATTCAGAGTGTTGCTTATTGTATCCACATCATTGGTAATACGGCTTAATACATCGCCATGACTGCTGGTATCAAAATACTTTAAAGGTAGGCGGCTGATCTTTTCCGATATCTCCCTTCTCAACTCATATGTTACCTTGACAGAGACGACGCTCATTAAAAGGCCCTGGAGGTAGGTACAGATAGCGGCTATGATATACAGGCAGATTAGGATCAATACCATTTTCCCTATATAATGGAAGTCTATACCGGCCCCCTGGACATGCGCGATCTTTGCCATGGCGCCTTCATAAAGCTTCGTGGTAACGTTTCCCATAAGCTTGGGGCCTATTATCATGAAGATAGTGCCCAATACGGAAAGGACCAACATGGAGAACATGGAATATTTATAGGGGCTCAGATACCTGATGAGCATCTTCACGGAAGATTTAAAGTCCCTAGCCTTTTCTCCTGTTATTCCCATACCCATAGGTCCGCCAGGCCTCCTTCCGAATGGGCCAGGCCCCATTGGCACCTTCTGCTGACCAGGGCTTTTCACAGGCAATTGCCCGAATTGTCCGTCGCTTCGACGAAGATCATCACGCTCGCCCATTATTGCAATTCCTCCATTGAAAGCTGGGACAATGCGAGTTCCTTATAAACCTCGCAATCCTTCATCAAGGTCTTGTGTCTGCCGATGCCCGCTACTCTGCCCTTATGAATCACCACGATTTGATCAGCGTTCATGACCGTACTTATCCTCTGGCCGATGATCATAACAGTCGAATTCCTGGTCTCTTCCTTTAAGGCCTTTCTTAATGCGGCGTCTGTCTTGAAATCCAAAGCCGAAAAGCTGTCGTCAAAGATATATATATCAGGCCTCTTGGCTAGTGTGCGGGCGATTGAAATCCTCTGTCTCTGCCCTCCTGACAGATTCATTCCACCCTGTGCAATCTCGGTCTTAAAACCATTTTCATCCATATTTATAAAGTCCATGGACTGCGATATATCTGCCGCCTTTCTGATATCTTCTTCAGAAGCGTCCTCACGGCCGTATCTGATATTACTTTCAAGATTCTCAAACATGACTTCACGCTTGGAATCTTGATGTATCAATATGAATTTGCGAAAAGAATGATCGCAAACGCTGGCATGGAAAACTATGGTCGCTTATCCATCGTAACGCAGTATTTTGCGGATGTTCGAATTCTGGAGATTGTGCCCAAGGTATCACTATACCCTCAGGTAGATGTCAAATCTGCCATAGTGAAACTTGTGCCACAAACCCCACACTTAGATTTATTGGATAGAGATTTTT
>Ga0209427_10002842_pt1 | contig 20321 bp, 17 predicted proteins | sample DeeMarSWOR136_30_FD_187465 | JGI IMG/M metagenome (GOLD analysis project Ga0209427, IMG submission 187465) | Marine sediment microbial communities from White Oak River estuary, North Carolina - WOR-1-36_30 (SPAdes) (version 2) | ecosystem: Environmental > Aquatic > Marine > Intertidal zone >...
TAGCACTCATGTTCCTGCTCTTCATACAAAACCCCGCTGCATCGTACCCCCCTATGCTTGCACCAGCAACAAACTAATTCCAACTATCGTTGTTCATACGTCTTTTTCATGCTCTTAAGCATGTAACCTTTCTTCTATGCTTTTTGATTCTTGTTGGTTACTCCATTTGTTGCCTCTTGATGTGTTAATTAAAAAAGTTTAAAGTCATATACTTACATAGAGAAATAACAGGACAGAAACGAATTGAAGAAATCCTTTGCAGTAGCTTTCTTTGTAATCGTATTATGCGGTCTATTGGTTGTACCGCTGTTGCTAAAGCCTCCATCTGTTGCGTCTCAGGGCGAACAGCAAATAACCCCAAAAATCACGCCGTCTCCAGACATGAAAATTGTTCCAGAGGAAACCCCCCAAAGTACGCCACAACCAGACTCAACACCCACAATCTCTCCACAACCGACCCAACAAACGAGTAATGATAAACTAGAAGGGACTATTAATAAAGCCATTAACTTCATGGCACAAACACAGGAACCGTACGCTCTGCTAATGCTCAATGTTCTTTATCGACGCTTCGGAATAACAGAATTCAAAGATACATTACAACGCTACGACAAAATATTATCTTCCTGCAACCAACCTTTACTGAAAGTATACCGCCGCATCGCCGACCATAACAACACCGCAGATGAAACAGATTTCAATGCAGTAGTAGACATTATGGACATCATAACGGTCCCAGCTTTATATTCCGACCAAAGTAGTCCTCCAGAAAATTATCCATCCGTTCTCATAAATGCAAAGAACAGCGGAGGCTACATGATGACGCATGCACTGCTGGCAACAATTTGGTTACAAGAAAACAACTGCAACATATCACTACCCGAATATTTCATGGAAACTCTGTATCATGACACCGCTGCATTAACTGAACGCAGCATACCAGTCACAGACGATGCAATCGAGGCAGCTGCCTTTCTCTACCAAGCAGGGCAAGGCAACCTAGTCCACCCCGACTTTGCGGAAAACGTCATCGCAGCTCAAAACTCAGACGGAGGCTGGTCATGGGTTAGTGGTACACCAAACGACTCAGACTGGCACCCATCAGTACTAGCACTCATGTTCCTGCTCCATGTAAAATATCCAGCTACATCATACTCCCCCATGCTAGCTCCAGCGCTAGGCTAGAGCTTCCTACAGCAGATTTAACAGAGCTTTGATCAGTTTTTTGGTTTATGGTTCCGTGTGATTCTGTGGCAATAAGGTTATTTCAATAATAATTTTTTCACATTAGCTACTAACAACTTCTAACCGTTAAACATAAAAATCGGAATAGCAAATCTGATTGGTGAATGGATTTGCTAAATGAAGAAACTAGGAAAACGAGGATAAAAAAATGAAAAAGTTACTTCTATCTCTATTTTTATGCTGCTTGGTCACATCCACTCTTGTTTCATCAGTTTCAGCTCAAAATCTTCCATATTTCACCCTAAAATTTGATAGAGTATACTATTATTTAGGTTCCACAGGGAAAGTTGAAGTCAACATAAATACTGCTGCTGATCAAGCCTTTGATATAAGGGATATGTGGTTCCAACTTTACTTGCCTAGAACCGATGGAACAGAATTTGTCACCGAGCGTTTTATTGTAAATTACACTGACACCCCTTTGCAATTATCAGAGAATGATAATGCAACAGTAATCATGGACTTTTATATTCCCACAAGAAGCGACCTCATAACAGGGATATTCCGTTACATTTTTTATGTGAACCTTAGGGAACAGGGTACAACCACATATTCTGAATGGCCATCCGGGGTACAGTTCGCAAAATGGAATGATAACGACTACTGTATTCTCATATCCTCTGAAACAACCCCGTCACCTACTCCAACAACCTCACCAACGCCCACACCTACTCCGACAGCGACTCCTACTTCAACACCTACTCCGACAGCGACTCCTACTTCAACACCTACTCCGACAGCGACCCCGCCGCCCGTAGACTACTCGTTGATAACGATATTATTTGTAATAGGAATTATAATCATCGCAGTCCTACTCATAATAATCCTGATAGTGCTGAAAAAAGGTAAAGAATAAGCTTGAAACAATCAAAGATAGGCTAATTTAAGCCATTTCTTTAGTGAAACTATGTTTTATAGAGTAATGAATTCTTGAAGATAAACAAGTAATGCTGTAATTAATGGAATGGTTATGTTATCATCTATTTTTGGAATTTTTTCAACAAGAGTGGCCACTGAAGCCACCATAAATCCGAAAACACCCAAGCTCAGAAAGCCAATAGTAGAACAGACAACCAACATAGCTACTGAGCCCTCCCAGGATTTAACGTGCCTTTTCTGTGTTACTGCTCTAACAAGACCTGTAGCCGAGTCACCAAATGACATGAAGAAAAGGGGTAATAAGCCAATCCAAAGGTTTCCAAGGAGAACCCCAACTAAAAGAATCGCTCCATAAGCAACAGCAAAATGCACTTCATATCTGTTTTCCTTAATCTGAAACCAATACATCATGCCATGATTTCTTCGAAAGAGCAAATAAATGGCCAGACCGAAAGCGGATAAAGTCACAAGCAGATAGTAGTCTTCATAGAACACTGGAATTAGCAGAGCGGTAATTCCCCCACCAAATATATGTACAATTTTTCTCCCAATATACGCAGCAGGTATGTCCCGATATTTTTTGGCAAAATTATACGCACATTTCGCCAGATAATGAATCACGATTAAATTCCACATCAGCAACAGAATTGTAATAATCAAAATCATTGAAACAGTCAATCTTGTTCACAACAAATAACATATTTTTTAAAAGTTAATCTAAGCTTTTTCTTTGTTTTGTTTAAACATAAAATCACAGCATGTGTGCCATAATTTTCCTCCTATAGTCTATAGAGAAAACCTAAAAAAGACGCGACTACGAGGTGGTCATGGTGCGAGGCATTGACAGTTGTATCGATTATACAGAACGCAAATGTTGATCTCGCAGTTAAAGAGGCAATTGATCTTGTTGGCGGAATCGAACGTTTTATTCATCCCAATGAAAAAGTGGTAATCAAACCGAACTTAGTTCTAGCTCTGCCTTCTGATACGGGAATGACGACTGATCCAAGGGTTATTCAGGCTATTATAGAATTGTGTAGAAGCGTGAATCCATCCGATGTGATTATTGCTGAGGGTTCAGGTGGCATTGACACCAAAATAGCATTTGATCGATGCGGATACTCAAAGCTAGCTAGCAGATGGGGGGTTAAACTCGTAGATCTTAATAAGAGCGAGACTACAATGGTGGATGTTCCTGAAGGCAGAGCTTTGCAAGTATTAAACGTTCCCAATGTTATTATTGAGAGCGATGTTTTGATAAATGTGCCCAAACTTAAGTTTTTTGAGAGATGGGCAAGCTTGTCTATTAAGAACCTGATAGGGGCTGTTCCAGGAAAGGGGGAATACTCGCAAACTCTATCTCCTGATTTTCCTCTAAAGCTGTCTGGGGCTTACTGCACGCCTGAAGGAAGGTTCTTTGGTCCTAGGGGCGAGAAGAAGAAAGTTCACGAAGATCTTGCGGAGGGTTTAGTTGATCTGAATATGATTATAAAGCCCTCTCTGAACTTGATAGATGGGATAATAGCTTGCTACGGCGACAGGCCCTTAAGGACGAAGGAGAAGCCAATAGAACTTAACACAATCCTTGCAGGCGAGGACCCTCTTGCAGTTGACTGCGTTGCTACAAAGATAAGCGAATTGAATCCACTTGATATACCATACATGAAATGTGCTGCAGAAAGAGGGTTAGGTGAATCGGACTATAATAGAATTCAAGTGTTAGGAACGCCTCTTCTTAAGATAGCAAAAGCTTGGAAAACTGAATTAACTAATCTGAATTGCATCTAGCTGACTCAAGCAAGGTAAATATCTATTTAAATAGTCAGCTGGGGAGAACCTGGTCGGTATACAAAAGCATCACCATAACACAGTTTCCAGCGCATTAACAAAGCTGTGAATGAGAATTGCATCCCTTGCAAGGAAAGTTATTTCCTAAGACTTCTCTTTTTTGTATAACAGATAATGCTGTTGGTTATGAACATCTGCGATACACGAAAACTTGAAAGATGCTATTACAGAAAATCTGCTGGAAACAAAATTTAACCGCGCTTTGCAATCGATGCATTTTAAACACCGACAAGACTTATGAAGTCTGTATCACATCAGAAATTGCAGAGAAAACAATCAAGTAAACCTATTCTAATTTTGGCACGTATCAGAAAAAAGTTTTACCGTTTGGAATAAGATATTTATGTGCAGCGGTCTCAGACTAATGAAGGTGTACTGCCAGTGATAAGGCGGTTTTGGGTTGCTGTGGTGTTTTTGGTGTTGTTGGCAGTTTTTGCCACGCCTCGCTACGCTTATTTGTCTGGCTCTGTTAATAGGGTCTACCTAGTTGATGACAATTTGCCTCTTATGGTTAAGTCAGGTTTTAACGGAGGTAATGATGGGTTTGGAGGAAGTTATGTTTCGGGTGAGGTGCTTGTCAAGTTTGTGTCGGATGCTAGTGAGAGTGTGATTGGCAATTTGAGGAGTGGGCAGGGAGTCGAGGAATTGTATGCGAGCCCTTTAAGTTCTGTAAGACGTTGGAGGGTTCCGCCGTCTAGAACGGTTCAGGATTGGGTTAACTTTCTCAATGGGCATCCTTTGGTGGAGTATGCTGAACTAAACTATATACGCCATGCGTTTGTGTTTCCTAATGATCCTTTGTATATTTATCAGTGGAACTTTGATGATGATCACACGTTCAATGAAGGTGGAGCTTCTTCAAATCCTTATGGTGGAGTAAATGGTGGTGGAATTGGAATGGAGGATGCTTGGGAAATTACAAATGGGAGCTCAAGTGTCGTAGTGGCAGTGTTGGATACTGGAGTAGCCTACGAAAATTATGCTATTCCCAGCTACGAAAGAAATCCATATATAGAAGAAGGCGTGAGTAGCTATCAAATTTCGCCGGACTTGGCTGGCACTTCTTTTTGGGTAAATGAGGATGAGATCGCTGGAAACGGATTAGATGATGATGCTAATGGCTACGTAGATGATGTTAATGGCTGGGATTTTATTAATAATGATGCCCATCCTAATGACAATAGTTTTCACGGCACCCACGTGACAGGGACTATTGCTCAGACAACTGATAATGGATATGGAGCTGCTGGAATTGCATTTCATACTACTATTATGCCCGTGAAAGTCTTGGATTATAAAGGTGATTGCACTGACTCTTCTGTAGCTGACGGAATTTATTATGCTGTGAATAACGGGGCGAAAATAATTAACCTGAGTTTTGGAAGCCCTGATCCCTCAATAACTCTAGAAGATGCTGTTGCATATGCCTTTAATACTGGAGTAGTTGTGGTTGCTTCTTCAGGAAATGAGGGGATGGGGTCGGTTAGTTATCCAGCTGCTTATGACGAAGTGATTGCAGTTGGGGCGACGCGATATGATGAAACAAGACCTTCGTATTCTAATTACGGTTCTTCTTTAGATTTGGTTGCTCCAGGAGGTGACAAGGATGTTAACCAGAACGGTGATGAATATGTTGACGGGATTGTACAGATGACTTTCAAGCCTTACCAAGGTGTCCATAGTAAAGCTGACCCTACGGTTTGGCATTACTACTTGCTAGATGGAACATCGATGTCGGCGCCCCATGTATCTGGAGTAGCCGCTCTAATTTTATCCCAGGAACCTACTTTGACCCCTAGTCAAGTAAGAAATGTTTTAGAATCTACGGCTGAAGATAAAGGCGATCCTGGTCGAGACGATATTTATGGTTGGGGTTTGATCGATGCTAAAGCAGCTTTGCAGAGCATTACTGGATCTGCCCGTCTAGTGCTTTCAGTTACGCCCTTTCAGAACGCTTATTCAGGAGGTCAGTTGCTTACTTTGACGATTATGGTGTTTAACGAGTTGAATCCCCCTTTAAACTCTACTTTAACGTTGACTGTAACGAGTCCTGATGGCTACTATACCTATGACTTTCAGCCAATTGAGATTGAAGCTGATGAGATTAAGACCTACAGTTTTAACTGGACTGTTCCTGATACTGCGGGAACCTACAGAGTGGAGGTTGGCCTAGTTCCTGAGCAGATAACTGCCTACGATGTAGTATGGTTAGAAGTGAAATCTTCATCAACAGGATTTTTGCGAGGCACTATAACAGACTTTGACACCGATATTCCAATAATGGCGATAGAGATACTTGTAGATGGGAGTTATGTCGTGAATACTAATGCCACTGGGCAATACTCTCTGGAGCTCCCGCAGGGAGAATATGAAATTACGGCATTTGAATCAGAAAGTTCCTTCTATGAAACTGAAACTGCTAGCGTAACCATAGTCGCGGGCACAGTTACAACTCAAGATTTCCAACTCAAAAGAAACAGCTGGGTTCTCTTTATAGAAACTTCTGGATCAGGAGAAACTAACCCTGCCCCAGGAGAATATGCGCGGCCTAGAGACACCAAATTCACGGTTAGAGCTTTGCCAGATAAAAATTGGAAGCTATTATATTGGCTTCTAGACTCAGTGGATGTTGGCTCAGAGAATCCAATTCAATTTTTTATGGACACAAATCATTATTTAACTGCAGTCTTTAGTGAAGTATCTCAGACCAGCTGGTTGAGGGGAACCGTGATTGACGCTGAAACTAATGCGCCTATTGAAGGTGCTAAAGTAAGTGTAGGTTCGTATTCTAACTTCACTGATGCAACAGGTTATTATGAGATGGAGATACAAGCAGGTAGCTACATGGTTACCGTTGATGAAATGTTTCATAGTGGTCAAGGGGTTTGGATTACGATGGTTGCAGATTCAGTCACTGTTAAGGATTTTATTCTTGACAGAAGCCACTGGATGTTGACTGTTGAGATTGAAGGATCGGGATCAGCTAATCTGACTCAAGGGGTTCACGCTTTTTCTATTGATTCAAAGGTTGTAGTGGAAGCTTTTCCAGAAGCGAGTAGTGAACTGTCTCAATGGATTCTTGACTCCGTAAATGTTGGCTCGGAAAACCCTCTAAATGTTTCTATGAACGCGAACCACGTTTTGAGAGCAGTGTTTGTAGAGGCACCGACAATTCTAGAATTTTTGTCTCCTTTTACCATATCAATTTTGTTAGTTATACTTATGTTAGCTGGACTAATTTTTTTTGCTATCTACAAGAAACAAAGATGAGGCATGACAACTTAGGTATCGAAGGCCTCTAAAGGTATTCTAAACAAGATAATATTGTCCTAAAATACCCGTTTTAAAGCTAATAGTTTATCTTTATCAACTAATTAGTAAACCCCACAGGAGCAAAAATTTCTTGGTAACATTGGATCTTGATAAAATCTTTAAACCTAAAAACGTTGCAATTGTTGGAGCCAGTGACGAGGAAGGCTCAGTTGGATATGCTTTAGTAAAGAATCTAACTCAACACGGATACAAGGGTCAAGTCTTTCTTGTTAATATTCGAAAAAAAGAGATCTTAGGCAGGAAAGCCTACGCTAAAATTGAAGAGATCCCCAGCGAGGTAGACTTAGCCATAATCGCGACTCCAGCGAAAACTGTTCCAGGAATAGTCGAGGAATGCGGAAGAGTCGGAATAAAAGGTGTGATCATCGTCTCCGCGGGCTTCAAAGAGATAGGTCAAGAAGGAAGATTACTTGAAAACGAGATCAAGAGACTCCGTGAAAAATATAATTTGAGAATCATAGGTCCCAACTGTCTGGGCATCATACGACCCGACTTAGGACTCAACGCTACTTTCCTAGATAAACATCCAAAGAGCGGAAAAATCGCTTTCATCTCCCAAAGTGGTGCACTGGGCTCAGCAATACTTGACTGGGCTGTGCACGAAAACATTGGCTTCAACAACTTCGTCTCCATAGGTTCAATGATAGATGTTAATTTTGGCGATTTGATAGACTATTTTGGAACGGATCCTAACACCAAGAGTATTCTAATGTACATCGAAGGCATAACCGATGCCCGAAAATTTATGAGCGCAGCCCGCCACTTCGCTAAAACAAAACCAATCATCGTTGTAAAATCAGGAAAATTCACCGAAAGCGCAAAGGCAGCAGCTTCACACACTGGTTCCATGTCTGGAGAAGACAATGTCTACGATGCTGCTTTCAAACGAGCTGGAATCGTAAGAGTGGATGAGATAGAAGATCTCTTTAACGCTGCAGAGGTGCTGGGAACGCAACCTCTACCGAACGGAAAACGACTTGCTATCATAACGAACGCGGGTGGACCAGGTGTCATGGCCACAGACTCGCTAATAACAAATGGTGGCGAACTATCAAACCTCAGTTTTAAGAGTGTAGCCAAGCTAGACAAGGTTCTCCCAAATTTCTGGAGCAAAGCAAATCCTATAGACTTGCTGGGTGATGCCAAAGCCGATCGGTACAAAGCTGCCGCGGAAGCTTGCTTGGAGGACGATGAAATTGACGGGCTGCTGATTATTTATACAGACCAAGCAGTCACCGAAGCTGAACTTATAGCGGATACCGTAGTTAAAACTCTCAAAGAGAAAAATCTTCAGGAAAAGACTGTGTTGACCTCCTTTATTGGTTATGAAGCTGTTGAAAAAGCAAACAAGATCTTCAATGCTAACAACATTCCAACCTACCAAACACCCGAAGACGCTATCAAGACCTACATGTACATGTATCAGTACAAACGAAATCTAGAGCTACTCTACGAGACCCCAGAAGAACTACCTATCGATTCAGCACCTCCCAAAAGACCAATAATGAATATTCTAAAGCAAGCAGCGTCTGAGAATCGGGAGACCCTGACAGAGGACGAAGCCAAACGATTACTCGACTACTACAATTTTCCAGTGGTTAGAACCCAGATAGCTAAAAGTGCTCAAGAGGCAGTAAATTTAGCTAGAAAGATCGGTTACCCAGTGGTTCTAAAGATTTTGTCTCCGCAGATAACACACAAGACAGATGTAGGCGGAGTAGCGCTAGATCTAACATCTGATGCTCAAGTAAAAGATTCCTTTGAACAGATGGTGAATAGGGCAAAGAAATCTTGTCCGAAGGCAGAAATATTAGGCGTAACCGTTCAGCCCATGATAAAAAAGGAAGGTTACGAATTAATAATTGGCGGGAAAAGCGATCCACTCTTTGGTCCAGTGATCCTCTTTGGGTTAGGAGGCGTAGGCGTCGAATTATTCAAGGATTACGCTATCGGTCTCCCACCATTAAATACTACGCTAGCTAGAAAGATGATGGCTGAAACAAAAGTCTTTCAGCTGCTGAAAGGATACCGAAATCAACCAGGCGGCAACCTTAATCTACTAGAAGAAACAATGCTCCGCTTCTCACAATTGCTTATCGATTTCCCACAGATAAAAGAGATCGACATTAATCCTCTTATACTGACACAAAAAGAAGCCTATATTCTAGATGCTAGGGTGATTTTCGACAAAACCAAACTCGAAAAGAAATTTGACCCTCATCAGCATCTCGTGATAAGTCCTTACCCAAAAAAATATGAGCTAATCTGGCGCCTTAAAGACGGCCGCGAGATTCTCTTTCGGCCAATCAAACCTGAAGATGAACCCTTATGGCTAGAAATGTTTCAAAGCTTCTCAGAAGAAGCAATCCGATACAGATTCTTCCAACTCCTGAGAGAGACTCCCCACGAAGTTAGGGTGCGCTATTGTAATATAGACTACGATCGAGAGATCGCTATAGTTCCTGAAATAAAAGAAAACAACACCGAAAAGATCCTCGGAGTAGGAAGACTAACCATTGAAACAGATGGAAAAACCGGGGAGATAGCCTTCATAATCCGAGATAAATGGCAAGGCCTCGGTATAGGCGCCAAATTAGTCGATTATGTAATCGAAATAGCAGCCGAGATGGGCGTTAAAAAAATAGTCGCTATCATCATGAACGAAAATTATCGAGCGATCAATCTAGTCGAAAAAATGGGTTTCCTACTCAAAAAACAAGACGATGACACCATAATCGGAACCCTCCATCTATGATAGCAAATCACTAGAAAAAAAGAGTGAATTATGTTCATAAAGGCGAGAATTATTATTAGGATGCAATGACAGTAAATTAATTTTGTCAGCACAGCAGCATTAAATATAGTGAGCTTGAGGTATAATGGAAAAGAAAATGAACGAGTACATAGAGAAGCAAGAATCACCACAGAAAGAGATTTTGCTAAAAGTTAGAGAAATCTTCCAAAAGACGCTTCCAAGTTGCGAAGAGAAAATGCTTTGGGGGGTCATTACATTCGCAGCAGGCAAATTCTATATAGCAGCAATGAAAAATCGTGTTCATGTTGGTTTTGCTATCACTGGATTGAACGAGGATGAGATTAGTTTGTTTGAGGGAAGCGGTAAGACAATGAGGCATATTAAAATTCCTACATTAGAAAGTATTGATGAGAAAGCGCTGGTGAAATTGATTAAATTAGTGGACAGGAAAGCAATCTGCAAACCATGCTGAAGCTGGTCCAATCCATCGGTATCGCGCATTCAGTAAAGCTCATAACCGTTTTTGTAATAAAAGGTTTTTTAGCAAATGGCGAATAGAATTAAAGTAATCAACTATGGAGGTTGCCAGAGTTATGTCGGCAAAATGCGCTGGCAAGCTTTGTAACGTTTGCGGAAAACCCATTGAAAGCGCTAACTATTCTTGTACAAGATGTGGGCTTTGTATCTGTTTTTATTGTGGAGCTGAAATGCTGAAAGAAATTGATGATGCGTATCTCAGGTGTCCTCGGTGCGGTTCAAAATTGAAGTAGAAAAAAATCTGGCTGCTACTCAAACTACCCTTTAAGTTATGAATAATTAATCTCACCAACTTTTCGCAGTTGCTAAAAAGCAATTAATTTCTAGGATAAACTTGTTTTTAATTAAAACCGTTTATTAGTTAAGTTGGAAAAATATACTATGAGGGAAAAATTAGTATGACCAAGGGTAAACTTGAGAAAACGTTAGTTGATCCCTATTTACCAAGCAAAATTATACCTCCTGAATACATAAAAGATGTTTTGAACGAAGCAAACAGAGATTTTCCTTTAATTGAGTTTGAATATAAAGTACCCCACAAATTTCGACTCGAAGATTATAAAAACAAATATGAAGAATTAGAGCATCAAATGCTTGAGATTATAGCTTGGCGTTTTCGATGGTTCGGAAAACGTGAACCTTTAGAAAAGAAATAAGCTGCGTGTTTACAACAAAAATGTGAGTGGTTTAACGCTTTAGGCTTTCGTGATATCATTAAGAATTTAAGAGCGAACTCTGAGCGGTCATTTGTCTATTCTTTTTTGGCGCAAATCATATTCTCAATCGCAAGACCAAAATGGTCAATAATTCATTAATTGTAATTAATAGTTCGAAGTTGGCGCGAGAGAATGAGGTTGGGTCTTCATCTTTCAATCAAAGGGTCAATTGATCTAGTAGTAGATAGAGCTTTGGAGCGAGGCTGCACCACTTTTCAAATGTTTTCTCGTAATCCACGTGGATGGCACTCAAAAAAGTTGACTTTGGAAGAAGTGGATGGCTTTAGAGTTAAGCTGAGGGATAGTGGGATTTGGCCTATCTTTATTCATACACCGTATCTTTTGAATTTGGCGTCGCCTAAGGATGATGTTTATACAAAGTCGGTTGATTTGTTGAAGGATGAGTTGCGCAGAGCTGCAGAGTTGGGAGTACCTTATGTTGTTACGCATTTGGGTAGTCATTTAGGGTATGGAAAGATGAATGGCTTCAGAAGGATAGTTGGAGCTGTAAATGATTCTTTTTCTTCGATTGAGAATGAAGTGGTTCTGCTTTTGGAGAATACTGCTGGCACAAGGAATAGTATGGGGTCTTCTTTTGAAGATGTTGAGCATATCTTGTCTAGAATAAAAGTTAGTGAGCGTATTGGAGTGTGTTTTGACACTTCTCATGCTTTTGCAGCAGGTTATGATTTGGTTTCAAGGGGAGCTGTGAAGCAAACTCTGAAACGTTTCGACGAAGCAGTTGGGTTGGAGCGGTTGAAGCTGGTTCACTTAAACGATTCCTTAGGAGGTTTAGGTTCCAAGGTAGATAGGCATGAGCATATTGGATTAGGAAAGATTGGGGAACAAGGATTCAGAAACATTCTTCAGAGCAGATTAGGAAAGCTTCCGCTCATTCTTGAGACTCCTTTAGATGGGCGAAGGGATGACTTGGGTAATTTGGAGAAAGTTAGAGAGATCGTTGGCGAAGAGTAAAGTATTTTTTTACCGAATATTCGGGAAATCTTAAATTTGTATAAATTTTATGGTGAATGGTTGTGATTAAGATTGGTTGTTGAGGGGAAAAAGGCTCCTGATTTCACTTTGGATGCTGACGATGGAAGACAGGTGTCTTTGAAGGATTACAAAGGTAAGAAGGTGGTGCTTTACTTTTATCCTAAAGATGGTACAACTGGATGTACGCGTGAGGCTGTAGAGTTTAGGGATGTTGCTGAGGAATTTGAGAAGGAAGGAGCCGTAATAGTTGGGGTTAGCAAGGATAGCGTCAAGTCTCATCAGAAATTCAAGGAAAAGAATGATTTGCCATTCACTCTATTAAGTGATCCTAAGGGGAAAGTTTTGGATCTTTACGGAGTGTGGAAGAAGAAAAGCCTTTACGGTAGAACGTTTATGGGTACTGAACGAACTACTTTTTTGATTGATGAAAAAGGATTTGTAGTCAAGATTTACCGGAAGGTTAAGGCTAAGGGGCATGCGCAAGTCTGTCTGTTAGACCTAAGGGCGCCACAAAAACTGCCAAGCCTTGAATAATGTCGGTTTAGAAGTAGACCTTGAATTCGTCTAATTGAGCCTGTTTTTCTTTTGGTGATGATAAGAAAAATGCAGAAATATGATATTGAGTATGCTGATCTGCCTTTTTTGTATAGAATTAAGTCATATGCTTTCTATAGTAAATAGTCCATGATTAAGGAAGCGAGAACGCAGGTTTCATTAAAGTAGAGTGCGTTAATTTAGTTTTTAATTGATTTAGGTAACAATGAGTTTAGAGTTGAAGACACGGGATTATTTTGCTGAGACGAACTTATTTTCTCTAATAAAGAATCGCCAAGGTTTGTATTTCCACTCGCCAGCGTAGTCTATGCCTACACGTGTTGTTTTGGCTATGTTCTTTTGCGGAACCGCTGGTGCATCTTTGATGTACAATGGAGGAGATATTAGGTCTGTTCTATTCTGCGACCGGGATATGTTCATGGCTATGCATAGTTTGCTTGGACCATTTGTTAAGTTATTATTTTTCTTTTGTTTAGTGCCTCGGCGTTTTGCCATGATATCTTCGCCTTGAACTGGTTCGATAGCTCTGATGAGGACTGCTTCTGGTTTTCCAGGAGTTTTGCCAGTGGTTACATTGAAGCAATGGTATAGACCGTAGATGAAGTAGACGTAGGCGTGTCCTTTTTGTCCGAACATGATTTCGTTTCTTGCTGTTCTGCGGCCGCCAGAACTGTGAGCAGCTTGGTCTTCAGGTCCCAAGTACGCTTCAGTTTCCACTATTCGACCTGCGGTTGTGGCTTGGCTGGACTCATGTACCAGAATTTTTCCAAGAAGTTCTCTGGAAACCGTTATGGTATCGCGTTGATAGAATGGCCGTTGCAGAATCATAGTTTGGGATTAAGCGCATTCGACCAAATAAGCTTAACTACTATTGATTTGAGACAGGGGGTTCAGATCCATTAATTTCTCCCTAATCTTTTTCTAGAATCAATCGCAACAATATATCATACAAAGTGTAGTTTTGTTGGACAATTGCATGAAGTTCGATTGAACATTCCTAAAAAACTTTCTTCTTTTTGGAAAATGTGTTGAACAGGTTGCACATAGTAAAAGATATCAAGAATTTATTCTAGGTGAAAAATCAATATGCTGTTTCCAATAAACATAGGAGTTTTACCAAGAAGCTACAAAAGATATAGAATTTATCGAATAGTCAAAAAAAATTTACATAGCACGCAATGGTTCTGACGCAGTTGAGAGTACATTAGGTCAAGTTTTTAAATGTGGACTCTACTTTTCCTTGATATGCCAATTGTAGAAACCTTCAACTTAACTAAAAAATTTGGAAAAATCATGGCGGTTGACAATCTTGGAATTGGTATTGAAGAGGGTGAGGTTTTTGGTCTTTTAGGTCCTAATGGGGCTGGTAAAACGACCATTATTAAAATGTTGGCCACTCTCCTAAAGCCGACTTCTGGTACAGCTAAGGTCAACGGCTTTGACGTGATGAAACAGCCGCATAAGGTGCGTGAGTCCATTGGTATTGTTTTCCAGGAACCCAGCAGTGATGAACTTCTAACTGGCTACGAGAATATGAAGTTGTATGCTATGATGTATGGTTTGTCCAAGGAGGAAATTAAGAAGGGTATTTCGGAGGCTCTTGAGCTGGTTGAGCTGACGGAAAGGAAGGATGATTTAGTGCGCACTTTTTCCGGTGGCATGCGTAGAAGGTTGGAGATTGGGAGGAGTCTTATCCATAAACCGAAAGTGCTTTTTCTTGATGAGCCCACGCTAGGTTTGGATCCGGCCGGAAGGGAAAAAATGTGGGATTATATTGGTCGGTTAGTTAAGGAGTTAAGGATGACTGTACTTCTTACAACTCATTATATGGAGGAAGCAGACAGCCTTGCCAGCAAAGTTGGAATAATTGATCAGGGCAAAATTGTCACTATAAACTCTCCTAAGGCGCTCAAGAAAACAGTTGGCGGTGACTTAGTGACTATAAAAGCCGCGAACTTGAACACTGAAGCGCTTAAGAAACTCGATTATGTAAGGAACATCAAGCAAGAGGACGGTCAAGTGATAATCACGGTTGAGAATGTTTCTAAGAACCTCCAGGAGCTTTTGCGGGTTGTTGGTAAAATAGAATCGGTTGAGGTTAGGAACACTACTTTGAATGATGTTTTTCTCCACTTCACTGGCAGGAGGATTCAAGAAGAGGGTGGAAACACTTGGTTTGACAAAATAGTTCAGGAGAGCGTTTCAAAATCATGAACTTAACTGGAATATCCGCAATTTGGCAAAGAGAGATCCTCACATTTTTGAGGGAAAGGCCAAGAATAATTTCTGCGGCCATAAATCCGATATTTTGGCTGGTAACCTTCGGGGCGGGTTTGGGTTCAACGGTTGCCATTGCTGGAATTAACTATCAGCAATTCATTTTCGCCGGAATAATCGTGCAAACATTACTCTTTTCTTCGATCTTTTATGGTTCTTACTTGGTTTGGGATAGGAGAATTGACTTGTTGAAAGCTGTGCTTGTCACTCCGCTAAGTAGGCAGGCGATCTTCTTCGGTAAAGTCTTGAGCGGGGTAACTTTTGCCTTGATCCAGACGGCTATAATCTTGGCTTTCGGTATCTTCATTGGCATAAACTACACGATAACTTCAATAGTCCTTGTAGTGCTTACGGTTGCGCTTGCTGCATCAGCTTTAACAGCAGTAGGGCTCACAATTGGCAGCTTGATGACCTCTCCAGAAGGCTTTCAACTTATAACTACTTTTGTTATTTTTCCCCTTTTCTTTTTGTCAGGAGCATTATTTCCTCTTGATAACCTTCCAGTTTACCTCGCCACTTTAACGGCGGTCAATCCTGTGACGTATATCGTTGATGTTCTAAGAGGACTTCTCATAGGCATGCAACACTATGGCAGTTTGGAAAATATCCTCGTTTTGTCTGGGTTCGCATTGGTGGCGAACCTTATTGGAATACAAGCCTTCAAAATGATGCGCTCCTAGTAATTCACACATAATTACTCATGATCTAGGAACCTCAGGCGTTTAGTCACTTTTTGAGAACATCACTTGTACGAACGGCAGTAACCTAAATAAACTAATAGTGAAAGCGTTTGGTTCAGATTTTGATTGTTGTGTAGTCTTCTTTTTCTTAAAGATTTTCTAGCGAAGCGGCCAGGAGTTTTGGGTGGGTTGTTGTCGGATAGGGTTCAGACGAGACTATGTTGGGTTTAATAAAAATGCTGTCTGCCTATTCGATTAGTGACCTAAATCTTTCTATGATTTTGGCTACGAAGTCTTTGCGATTAGAGGTTTCAGCAATGTAGATAACAGACATTACTCAAGATCCTAATTCATCAAATATTAATTAGATATCAAGAATTATGCAGATTTTTTTCATTAAGCAAACCAATACTGCTTTTTATGTGCTTGCTGATATTTTTTTGAGCGACGTGTCTTAAGTCTTTTTTTGGATTTTTGCTCATGTTTTTGCTAACCTAGTTCTTGATAGGTTTTTACATCAGTGGCTCCACTACTTCATCCTGATTTTCAATCTTTTCACATTTTTTATTTTTTATGATTTGAATTGCTATTTGGATTCGAAAATGTTAAATTGCTTTAGCTTAGAATAGGGTGAGAACCAAAAATACTAGAGGAATGTAAATGGACCAAAAAACAATAGCAATTGTTACAATAGCGATAGTCGTCGTAGCAGTCATAGCTGTTGGAGCATACTGGGTTTTAAGTAACCCCCCCGAAAACGGAGGTAGTGAAACCCCGACACCCACTCCCACACCCACCGGCGTTGCAGATGCAACCAGTCTGCAGTATAGCGTCGAAATCACTGGAGGAGCTTCAGCTGGAACATACAACTACTACGCGAAGAACATTGGAACATCAGACATGATGATACGAATAGAAATCCCGCTCGGTGAAATGGACTTCACGTACATCGTAAACGGAGCTGAACAGAAAGCTTGGTCTAATGAGGGCAGTGGATGGGTAGACCTGTCCGCTACTTTCTCGGATCAATGGGCTTTGTGGGAACCAACATGGCAGGCATACACGGACAAACTTGCAAGTTGGACTTCTGGCGATTGGACGTACACTGACACAGATGGATCAGCAGTTACCATCACTGACATAACTGTAAATCCGACACTCGACGATTCACTATTCCAAGTCACAGAATAATTAAGCTTAAATGTCTTGAGAAACAAAGTCAAAACCCCCATATTTTTTCTTATATTCACCACCTTTTCTGTCAGATTTCATAATATACTATCGAAAAAAGACCTATCAGGTTTGCTCAAAACTTTCACTCTTTGCGAAAATAGCTTATTCACTTCCCAATAGTCTATTGCAAATCCGTGATTCAAGGATCAAATAAAAAACTAAAAATGATTTATGAACAAAACTTCCATTGCCCTCCCGTTTTTTCTCCTCATGGTATTTCAATTTCAGTTCAAGTAGCAAGAATTTGGCTGAGAATTGGTAATAATTTTGCAAATTGTTTAAATAAGTAAGAGTTAAGGAGAACCGACAAGGGAAGAAGTGCTTGCAGTTCCTCTCTATCTCAATCGAAATTTACATCTCATTCTTTAAAAGTCTCTACTCTTAAAGTTTCTTTGAGCGGATAACTGTGCAGAAAAAAATCATTATCATGGGTGCAGCGGGAAGAGACTTCCACAATTTTAATGTCTATTTCAGAAACAATAGTGACTACAAAGTAGTGGCGTTCACTGCGGCTCAGATTCCTAATATTCAACGGAGAACATATCCACCCGAACTCGCTGGCGAAGCTTACCCACGAGGTATACCTATTTACCCCGAAGAGGAACTTCCAAAACTAATAAGAAAATTCAAAATCGACCAAGTCTTTTTTGCATACAGTGACATCTCCAACCAAGACGTCATGATGAAAGCATCCTTAGTTCTGGCTTGTGGCGCAGACTTCGCCTTCATTGGACTCAAATCAGTCATGCTCAAAGCCAAAGTTCCGGTGATATCCGTTTGCGCTGTCAGAACAGGAGCAGGAAAAAGTCAAACCTCGCGGCAAATCGTCAAAATTCTTAAGGAAAAGGGGCAACGTGTCGTAATCGTCAGGCATCCGATGCCATATGGCGACTTGAAAAGGCAAATTGTGCAGCGTTTCGCTACTCGTCAGGATCTCAACAAATGCAACTGCACTATCGAAGAACGAGAGGAATACGAACCCCACATTGACAGCGGGAGCGTCGTTTATACCGGAGTCGAGTACGAGCGAATTCTTTTAGAAGCCGAGAAAGAGGCGGATATAATAGTGTGGGATGGCGGTAACAACGACGTACCATTCTTCAAGCCAAACCTCCATGTGGTCGTTGCTGATCCACATAGAGCAGGAGATGAATTAACTTATTTTCCCAGCACAATTAACCTGCGGCTGGCAGACGTTTTAATCGTTAATAAAGTCGACACAGCAGACCCAGCAAAAGTGGAGCAAGTAAAAGCTAACGTGAAGTTGATTAACCCAAGCGCTTTGATTTTAGATGCAGCTTCGCCAATAACTGCGGATAATCCTGGATTAATTAAGAATAAACGGGTTCTAGTCGTCGAAGATGGCCCCACGGTGACGCATGGCAATATGCCTTTTGGCGCCGCGACCATCACCGCAAAGAAGTTTGGGGCAAAAGAAATCGTCGACCCAAGACCCTACGCAGTTGGCTCGATAAAAGTAACTTATGAGCAGTATCCGCATATTGGCAAGGTTCTTCCCGCAGTTGGTTACAGTGAAATACAAATAGCAGAGCTTAAAACCACCATAGATGCAACTCCCTGCGATGTGATCTTGGTCGGTACGCCCGTTGATTTAAGTAGAATTACTCGCTTGAACAAACCTGTTGTTAGAGTTAAATATGATCTTCAAGTATTAGGACCAATTTGCCTCGAAAAGATAGTAGATAATTTCTTGAAGGGGAAGAAAACAAGTGACCAATGAGTAAGACGATTAATGCATAAAAATAAAGTTCCTAGAGAGTTTTTTGCAGATATTTTGAGTAATTGCAGATGGAATTTTGCGGTGTTTTGCTGAACCAGCCATATTCGATGTTTTCAAAGTTGAGTTTAATTTCTCCGTGGGCAGAAGCAACTTGTAAAGCAACTATTACCTTGGTTCTGTCCGAGGTTTCCTCTATTCTCGCATCTATTATTTCGCCGACTTCTATGTCCAAGTTAGTTTCTTCTTTGAATTCGCGTTTTAATGCATCATTTAGAGACTCGTTTGCCTTTACGTGTCCGCCAATAAGATGCCAAAAGCCTTTGTATGGTTTAAGGTTACGTTTCAAAAGAAGGATTTTGCGTTTTTTCACGAAGACTCCATCCACACACAGTACAATCTTTTTCAAATACTTGATACACCTTTTAATATGGATAAAATATTGTCAAAGGGATAGTTAAAATCGAGGGTATTATAAACTCTACATTTTTATCTATTAGCGATCGCAGTATTTCTCGCATTGAAAAGACAATGAAAAAATATTACAATAGTGTAAAAAATTTGATTTCTTACAATTCAAAAGTCTGCAGTCAACTTTTTATGTTCTCAAGATATTTTAACATTTGTTGTGAAAACGTAGTCTATATGGAACTTGATGGGGGCAATGAGAATTAGCTTTTGCGCCCATTCTTCCGTAGCGCGTTTAAAAAACATGGAAGGTCGATCGGCTGCAATCCAAAGTCTTAGCTGAACCATTGTTCGTCGGAAGAGAACAAGAACTTTCCCAGCTAGAGCACCATATGACTCTAGTCATGGAGGGAAAGGGAACAACCGTTTTTGTTTCAGGCGAGGCAGGAGCTGGAAAAACAAGACTAACTAACGAGTTTCTGAAAAGGGTGAAGAAAAAAGGGGTTACTGTGTTGTCTGGTTGGTGTCTCAGCGAAACTGCGATCCCGTATTTCCCTTTCGTTGAAGCCTTTGATACCTATTTTGCTTCTTCGAGTGAAGATGAACAAACCATCAGACCACTGCAGCCTGGAGTTAAATTTAGTTTCAAGGAAGTACCTACAATTCAAGAACGTGGAATATCTGCGTGGCTAACCGGGCCTAGACTGGTCGAGAAAACGGGAAAGCCTGAAGCATTTTCATCCCCTTTGTGGAAGGATCAGACTTTTGCTGCAGTCGGCAGAACACTGCATGGAATATCCGCCAGAGAACCCACAATCTTGTTTATAGAAGATGTCCACTGGGCTGATTCAGCTTCTTTGGCTCTACTGCATTATCTTGCACGTTTAGTGGACAATTCCGAGCGCATCTTCATCATCGCAACGTTTAGAAGCGAGGAGCTCACTGCTGACGCAGAAGGACATCCGCATCCCCTGACTGAAACCCTTCGCATGATGAGGCGCGAAGACCTTTTTACAGAAATAAAACTTTCAAACCTGAACGAAGCTAGCGTTTCGAAGATGGCTGAGAACATGATCGGCGGCAGCCTCCAAGAGGAATTCGCTAATAAACTGACCAAAGAG
>Ga0209427_10002843_pt1 | contig 20306 bp, 15 predicted proteins | sample DeeMarSWOR136_30_FD_187465 | JGI IMG/M metagenome (GOLD analysis project Ga0209427, IMG submission 187465) | Marine sediment microbial communities from White Oak River estuary, North Carolina - WOR-1-36_30 (SPAdes) (version 2) | ecosystem: Environmental > Aquatic > Marine > Intertidal zone >...
CTACTTGTTGACTGACTGGAGAAATCATGCAACATTAGAGGCTCACTAACATACCAAAATCAATAGAGAAACTAACATATGTTACGTATAGAAACGCAATTCGTTAATTTTAGGCTGGGGTACTAAGTATCGAAAACAGTTAGGAATCGCTCCCCAGACTTTTTTTGTTCCGTACTCCGTTGAACAGGCTCACAGAAAGACCGCCGTTTCTTTCTATTGCGGCCTTAAATACTCAAAAATTGAGCACAAATTACAAGTAGATGTCGCCAAGGTAGATGCTCTCCGTCAGGCGGACCTCTATGGTCTTTTCTTCGAAATTATCGGCTCTTATCGAGATGACATACGTCCCGCTGTTCTCTTCGAGCCCATCAAACTTGAAATCGCCATAGTTGTCCGTAACGATGTTCCTAATCTTCTTTCCGTCTTTGCTTAGCGTCACAAGCACGCCTTCCACGCAATCCGAGATGCCATCGACACTTTTTGCAATGCTGCCGGCTATGAAGGCCTTGGTGAAAAAGTCAAGATTTTTGTAAAGAACATTCGGATCGGTCTGCAGGTCCGGTTTGTAGACCTGCAAACCTTCCTTGTTGATCATTTTCCGAAACTCTTCTTCCTCAACAAATACAGCCTGGAGAGCACCCGTGGGGCAGGCCTGGACACACCTCGGAGCTTTCCATTTATCGTCAATGAGATGGGCGCAGAAGGTGCACTTCTGTGGCGTATTGATCTCCTCGTTCCAAAAGATGGCCCCATAGGGACAGGCGCTCACCAACTCTTTTTGCCCCTTGGCTTTTTCCGGATCGATCAGAACGATCCCGTCGTCCCTTTTCGTGACAGCATTGTTCTTCGCCTTCGTCGCGCACGGGGGGTCATTGCAGTGCATACAGGGAAGGGGCATGTAGAAGACGTCCGTCAGGGAGCCGCTTCCTCTCTCCTTGCGAGATATGTCGATCCATCGGTGTCCATGCCTGGGTTGTCTCTGGCTATACCCAGCAAAATCATTGTCGCAGTGCTCATCCTTGCAGGCCATGAAGCAGCAATTACAGTCTTCGCATCTTTCCACGTCGATGACCATGTGCCATTTCTTCATGTCACGTTCTTTCCTCCTTCCATATTTCGATCTGGACAAGGCAGGAATTCGCCGCGTGTGAATGCGATCGCGCGATGATATTCCGGCTGGGAGTGAGAAGATTCATGCATCCGGCTCGATCCGGCGAGTAACCCGGCTCGCCAATGGGTTCATATTTTGCACTCGATTCATAGGAGTGAGCGACGCCAGGTCGCACCCTCCTTGTAACCTGGGCCGCGCAGATTACGACACCGCGGTCATTGAACACCTTCACAAGGTCGCCATCCCTGATCCCCCTCACCGCCGCATCCTCAGGGTTTAGCCTGACAATCCAGTAGTAGTATCCCTCGATGAAGCTACGATGGTCTTTGATGTCATTAATAAAACTATCTTTCCCGTCGCTATGGGTGTGATAAGAATATCTGGGGTGAGGTGTAATTAACTGAAGTGGGTACTTCTGATACAGCTCCTTGGTGTGTATCCCCTCCCACGACGGGATATACTTCGTTATAGTGGGCCTTTCCGGGTCATTAGGGTCGAACCGCTTAAGGCTCGAACACTCGAACTCGATCTTTCCGGACTGGGTTGCTATGCCCTCCAGCCAATTCCCGACATAGTCACAAGGGGCCGGGGGAGCCTCGGGTGTATTCTTCTTTTCGCCATCTGCGTACCACCGCAAAGCCACGGGGTCCCGGCGGTCTTCTGGCAGGGCGGGAACAACGTAGTAACCCTTCCGAAGAAACTTTTTCCAACTGATCACCTTGGGCAGGTCCGTTCCCTCAAATAATCTTCTGCACCAGTCATACTCGCTCATCCCTTCGGAGTAGTAAATGCCCAAGTCGAGCCTTTTCGCGATCTCGTAACATATGTCATAGTCAGATTTAGATTCACCGAGCGGCTCGATGCATTTGTGCTGGATAGCCATTAGCCGATGGTTGAGTCCGAGAAAGCTGTTCTGGTTGTATCCTCCACAGTTCCCCGATTCGCCGATATCCCATCGTTCAAAGTTTGTGCACGCGGGAAGGATGATATCGGCAAACTTGGTTTCGCCCTCATTCCAGATCGACTGGTTGACCACAAACTCAAGTTTGTCGTTCCGATAGGCTTTGACAAATCGATTGGTGTCGTTCATCGTACCGATATAAGATCCGCCGTACTTATAGTACATCTTTATGGTGGAATGCCCCGGCGCCGGATATCCGAACTTCATGAATTGTTCGTTTGTGGTAGAATGAGCGGTCATGAACGCCTCACATGGTTCACCCATCAGGGCCTCGGGTATACGGAGGCGCGGCACCAATTGCCTGACCGTGTTCATGGTGAACAGCTGCGGCATTCTCTGGTACATGTTGATGAACATTTCGCTCCCAAACACATCCCCAGACATACCGCCTTCGGCATATCCGGGAAAGAAGAACTTCGTATCCAGGGGGGTCCCGAACTGAAGATTGCCCATATTAATCCCGGGCTCGCCAATGCCCTGCATCGCCATCAGACATACCATGGATCTGGCCCACTCCGTGCCGGTAGCGGCCCGGCATGCGCCGCCCACCATGTTCCCCGGCCCTCCTACTCCGAGATAGGTCTTTTTGGTGCCCCATTCCCTCGCAAGGGCCCTCACGTCCTTTGCAGCAACGCCGGTCTCGCTCTCTTGCCACTCCGGTGTTTTGGCTATACCGTCTTCCTTGCCAATGACATAGTCGCGCCATTTCTCGAAACCCGTCGTTCTTTCGGCCACGTACTTCTTGTTGTACAACCCCTCGGTCATCCAGACATACGCGATGGCGAGGGCCATAGCATTGCCCGATGCCGGTCTCGGCGACAACCATTTCCCTCCCAATAATCCGGCCGTATGATTGAGATAGGGATCGATATGCACAACTTTGATCCCCAATTCTTTCAACCAGAATCGCCGAATGGTGCCTTCCATCGCCTGATAGACACCCCCCGTCGATTCGGGATCGCTTGACCAGAAGACCACCATCTCGCATTCTTTGAGACAGTCTTCGACCGTGCTGTAAGGCTCGGGACAGCCAACGCGCCTGGCATTGCCCCAGTGGTGCATAGCTCCCCAATGCCAGCCCTCCCAGCTATCAGGATTGTTCATACACGTGCTCATCCCTATGGCGTTCGTCAACCTTCGCAATGCGCTGATCCAGTAGCCAATGTACCCAAACAGATGGTGTGACCCGTGACTGCAAAAGATTGCCCCTGGTCCGTATTGTTTCTTCACCCTCCTGATCTCGTTGACCACGATGTCAAGAGCCTCGTCCCACGTAATCCGCTCGTATTTTGATATGCCGCGATTCTCGCAATTGCGCTCTCCTTCGGGATTGAAATCAACCCGCTTCATGGGGTAGAGCAGCCGGTCCGGAGAGTAGACTAAAGACTTCATTGCGAGGGTATATTGGCTGACCGTTGCCTTCCTTGGCGGCGTGAATCTCTTCCCTCTTGCCTCTATCGTCCACGGGAGGGCGTCCGTCTCATCGAATTCTATCGGTGTGATCCTCAGTATCTTCCCGTCTTTCACGTAGACGAATGCAGGCCCGCCGGTCGTGAGGTTTGTATACCGTTTCACACCGTTGCCCAGATCGGTCCCGTAATTTCCGTTCAAGAGAACGTCCGCGCTCTGCATAAGGCTGAGGAGCTCCATAAACCAGGTGATCAAGGATTCAGACCCTGCCAGCCCCAACCGGAAGTTCTTCATGAGGTCAATCCGTCCCTGAAAATCCCTCGGAGCAATGAGCACTTGCACTGCTGTATCCGCCGTTTCAAAAGTTATCTCCACGTCGGGCCAAGGGTGGAGTCCCTTTTTCGACTTCACCCGGCCGTTTTCGAATAGGAAATACCTTCCCGCGGAGTTATCCTTGGTCCGCAACTGCACACAACAATTGTGTTCCCCAAGACGCTCTCTGAACGCTGGGTATTTCCTTGCCTTGTGTTTCAATATCTGATACAGGCCGAATAGCAACGCATGGAAGATTAGGCTCTTTGATTGCATGACCATATCTCGCACTTCCTATTCATTTTTGACGTGATCCTGTTCTACTAATATAGTCTCTCGTTATTCCCTCCTCGCGGAGCTTATATTTCTGTACCTTGAGGTTGGTCGTTTTTGGCAGCTCTTCCCTGATCCGGAGATATCTGGGGACCATAAAATATGCCATCTTTTCTTCACAAAACTGGAAGAACTCTTCCGGTGAAAGCTGCTCTCCCTTCTTAAGCACAACGTGCGCAGCCAACTCGTCGCTGCCTAATTCGCCTTTTGCCGCCGCCACTGCCACTTCCGCAATCTTCGGGTGGCTCGCGATGATACCTTCAACTTGCACCGACGGCACATTCTCTCCGCCCACCCTTACGGAATCCTTCAGTCGATCGACGAAGTGCAGCCTGTTTCTCTCATCGAGATAGCCACCGTCGCCTGTATAAAGCCAGCCGTCCCTGATGGTCTCAGCAGTCTCTTCCTCTGATTTGTAATAGCCCTGCATCATGAAGCCCGGGCCCAATTTGCTCCGGAGAACTATCTCCCCCGGTTTTTCGACGGGAAGTGTTTTGCCCGTCCGGGGATCGCAGATCTTGAGCTCCGTGAACGGAGTGGCCGAGCCTTCCGACTTGTCCTCCAAATCGTAAATGGTCATGGTGGCGAGGGCGTATTCGCTCAATCCGTATCCAGAGATGAACTTGGTTTTTGGCCACCGCTTGAATACCACCTCTGGTTGGTCAACAGGCCAAGCTGACCAGATCCTGATCCTTTCTCGCGCTTCCATTTCAAACGGTCCCACATCCTTCTTCAGTAGTATGGGGATGATTGTTCCAGTCGTGTAGACCATGGTTGCCTTGTATGTGGCAGCGTGCTCCCAGAACTTGCTCGCGCTGAACCAGTCCACGAACACGACTTTGCATCCCCCTGCCATAGCCATCGGGACACCCCAACAATAGAAAGGGATGTGGTACATGGGGAGAACGAAATAGATGACATCTCGGGGGTTGAGATCAAAGAACTCGACGCTGTAAGAGACCCTCTGGAGTAGGTATTCTTGAGTACATACAACGCCCTTTGGCAATCCGGTTGTTCCACTCGTGAGCCATATCACCGCCACATCTCTTCCTTCCACGGCCCAGGGCTGCTTATAATCGTCAGGAAACTTCTTGAAATCAGAGAATAGCGCAGTTTTTCCAAGTCGGCCTGTTGGGACCTCTTCGTCAAGGAATATAACGCAGCTTATATGTTCCAAAGCATAGGCGATCGGACTGATGGTTTTAAGGAAGAGTTCTTTGTTCGTTATGAGAAACTCAATATCGCAATGGTTGAGTACGTAGCTGAGGGCATCTCCCTTGAGAAACTGATTGACAGGGAGGAGAGTTACTCCGAGCCGCCCCAAGGCCAAGTAGAAGTATGAGTATTCCAGACAATTGGGCAGGAACACTGCAACATTGCGGCCTTTCCGGAACCCCAATTCCACAAGCATGTTCGATATCTTGTCCAGATTCGTCAAACATTCACCCATGCAAAGATGCCCGCCCTCTGCCCTTTCCAAGACAAGCCGCTCGGGTCCAAAGTTCTCCTTGGCATGGGTGATAATCTCCTCAATCGTTTGGAAATGTTTCACGAGCCTTCCCTTTGTTCCGAAATTTAGTCGTGCGTTCCCATTACCCGTTTCTTCGTTCATGAGCCCCTTTGCATAGGGGGCAAGATGCCCTGAGCTGCAATTTTGGGATCTTGCACGCTCTCTTCATCCGTTCTATGTGACCCCCACCTATTTATCCCATGTATCTCTTATCCGGTTCAAATCGTGGTCAGGAACGTCGACGCAGGCACCAAATCCCTCCTGAGCTATATGCCCCTGGAAGTCATTAATGAGACGACGTTTCCATGGACGAGTGAGCAGGTGATGGGTCATACATCGGGTTGCGCGCGGCTGCTTCATAATCATTTCTGCAAGCTCCCACGAACGAGCGACAAGTCTATCTTTAGGAACTACTTCGTTAACCATTCCCCAGTCATAAGCAGTTCTGGCATCGATCTTTTTGCCCGTATACAGGGCGTATGCCGAACGCTTCACACCAAGCAATTCCTGGAATGTGAGAAGCTGCCCGTCCCCAGGGACAAACCCCACCCAAAAATGGCCGTCCTGAAAAACACTGTTCTCCGTGCAGATCGTGATGTCGCACAATAAGGCAATCTCAGTGTGAAAACCAGGGCCGTTGACGGCTGCAATGGTGGGAATGTCTACGTCGAAGATCAGGTTTTCAACCAGCTTGGTTGCGTCTACGTAGTAGGTGTCGTAGTCAAATCGAAACTCTGCCTTGGGATCGCTCACCCCTATCCAGTAGGGATCAGTAGAAGTGAGGATCATAACCTGGTTCTCCGGATCATTACCCACGTCGTGAAAAGCCTGGGGCAAGGCATTGTGCATAGCCTCGTTCCACAAGACAGGTCCCCCATTATGATGCATCTGCAAAAGAATTACACCGTTTCTTCGCTCCATTCTCACAAAGTCTGCATACTTCTCCTTGTATTCATCAAGTTTCGGTCTAGGGACAAACCTCATATGTCTCATATTCGTACTCCTTCTGTTTCAATGTTTTCGATCCGCGACTGTCACGGCCATCACAATCGGTACGAGCCTCACTTAGTGGCGTGGCTCGTAATAACAGTCTGGGGCCGGCACACTCTTCGCGCATCGTTTGGACCATCATCATCTTGGCTTCAATTCCGTCGACATCTTCTCACTTTGAGGAATCTCGGCAAGTCTAGACAGCTTTTCCATCTGTATTCTGTATACTCCGTAATCGAACTCACCAGACAAAACGCTTTTCCCATCAACCGCAAAGACCCTTTTTTCGCCATTGTCCATACTCACTTCGGCTACGTAGCCATCGCCGCTTTTCCTCATCTGCAAAGACGAGATTCTCTCCGTCAGAACTCGCACTTCGCCCTGTCCCAATTCGACAGAAAGATACGGGTTCTCGTCAAAGAGCACGTTACGTAACTGCACGTGTAAGTCTGATGAATCCGTGACGTCCCAGCGCGTGACTTTCGGCTGTTCTGCCTTCGTCAAAACGATCCCCCTCTCAAGCACGTCCATGAAGGCATCCATCCCCTGTTTTATGCTGTTTTCAGGATTGATGGTCAGCAATGTTCCCAAACCCTGAGCCATCCCCAGCATAAGAGCGCTCATGATCCTTGTATCGACCTGCCGCACTGCTTTGTCATCGATTGCTCTCCGCAGGTCTTTTCTCAGCCAGCCGGAAAGGATCTTGAAATAACCCTTAGCCTTCTCCACTATTTCTGGATCATCGCTCTGAAGAGAGGTAGCAAGAAGGATATGAATACCATTGAAGGTCGGAAAGGCTTTCAGAAATTGGAAGAGTGATATCCTCTGTCTGCGGATGAAATCCGGTTCTTTCCGGAGTTGTTCCCAGCTTTCCCTCTCGACAACAGCAGAGGTTAGCTGGGTAATGCACTCGATAAGCAGGTCTTTCTTGCTCTTAAAATAAAGGTAAAAGGTTCCTTTTCCCAAACCGAGACTATCGGTGATATCGCTGAGCTTTGTGTTTTCGAAGCCGTTTTTCGAAAAAAGGGCAATTGCCCTATCCATGATTTGTTTCTTTCTATCAATTGAAGGGGGCTCTTTTTTATTGGCCTTGGGAGCGTCAGGCTGCATCGCGTCTTTGAGTTGTGATTGGGGTACGGATCCTTCTCTTTGAAGCTGGGCAATTTTTCCCAGCACCTCAACGTGGCGATCATTGAAGGCAAACTGATGAGACCCAACCCTTGCAGGTTGGGTGAGCAACCCCATATGGATGAGCTTGTATATAAATCGTCTGTCGAATCCAGTTTTCTTAGCAAGCTCGTCTATTTTCATCCGCTCTTACCTCCAATCTCAATTTTACTTATGATTGAACCACAAGTCGCATCCCACGGTCGCTCGATGACCGATGATAGTGTCCAGTTGCCTGATTGTCCGGTCAATATGCGGGCTAAGCCCCAAGAAAAGCCTTCCTCACCGTGTCATTTGCCATAAGTTCTGCAATATTACCTTCCATAACGATGTTTCCTACTTCGAGGACGTAGCTTTTATCTGCGACTTGCGTGATCATACCCGCATTCTGCTCTACCAGAAGCACGCTTATTCCATTTTTGTTTATACTCTTGATTACGTCGACAATCTCATCGATGACGATGGGCGCCAAGCCCAGGGATGGTTCGTCCAAAAGCAACAATTTTGGTTTAGCCATCAATGCACGTCCAAAGGCTAGCATTTGCTGCTCACCACCGCTTAACGTGCCGGCCTGCTGATTGCGCCGCTCCCACAGGCGCGGAAATCTTTGAAAGACAATGTCCAGTTCTTTGCGGATTTCCTTCTTATCCTTTTGCAGGAATGCGCCCAATCTCAAATTGCTCAAAACGCTCATATAAGGCCAAAGTCCCCTGCCTTCAGGGACCTGTATGAGGCCGAGTCTCGGAATGTCGTGCTTTTTCATCCTGTCGATTCTCTTATCGAAAAATCGTATTTCACCTTGAGTCAACGTTTTGAGTCCGGAGATTGCTTTCAAAATTGTGCTCTTCCCCGCCCCGTTGGCGCCGATAATGCTGACAACCGAGCCTTCAGAAACTTCAAGGGAAATGCCCTTTATGACTTCGGCAGTGCCATAATTGACTCTTATGTCTTTGAGGCTAAGCAAGATTTATATTAACTCCAAGATAGGCTTTGATTACTTCCTGGTTTCTCACTATTTCATCCGGTAATCCTTCGGCCATCTTCTCCCCGAAGTTTATGACGACAAGTCTTTTGCAGAGACTCATCGCCGCTCTCATATTGTGTTCGATCAAAAGAATCGTGGTCTTGCCTTTCCATATTCTGGATATTAGGTTCGAGGCCTCGGCAACTTCCTCTGAATTCATTCCCGATAAGGGTTCATCAAGGATTAACAATTTAGGTTGGGCTGCCAGAGCTATTGCAATACCGAGGATTCTTTTATATCCGTGGGGCAGGTTCTGCGCGAAGGTCTGGGACATGCTCTCGAGATTGGTAAACTTAAGGATTTCTTGAGCGTGTTCTAAGGTGTATTGTTCTTTCTTGCGAGCTCCTGAGGTGCGAAAGATTCCTTCCCAGAGACCGGTTTTATTTGTGAGATGGCAGGCTGCCCATACGTCTTGCAAAACCGTGAAATCGGCAAAAATCCGGTTTGCCTGAAATGTGCGTACTATTCCATATTTTGCAATAGCATGAGGGCTCTTTCCCGTAATGTCATGATCTTCGAAAATAATCTTTCCTTTCGAGGGCTTGATAAACCCTGTTACAAGGTTAAAGACGGTTGATTTTCCAGCACCATTAGGACCGATCAATCCAACAAATTCTCCTTTTTCGACGGTCATGTCAAAGTTATTGACGGCACACAAGCCGCCGAAGTTCTTGGTAAGGCCCTTGATCTCAAGCATGCGCAAACCTCTCAATAAACCATTGTCCCAGGTCTGTATACTTGAGCCGTGTGGGCAGGCTTGCCATGCCATCCGGTAATGTGTAAAGCACCGCCATTAAAATTGCCACAAAGATAAATGGCCTGTATCCTCCCAAACCCCCTATCAGCTCGGGTATGAGTAAGAGGAGTATGCATCCAATTACTGGCCCAATAAAGCTTCGGCGACCACCGACTATCATGTACACAAGGATATAGATGGAAAAGAAGAAGCCAAATTCGCTCGGGGTTATCACGTTGTAGAACTGGCTGTAAAATGCGCCGAGTACGCCGGCAAAAAAGCTGCCGATAGTGAACCCCAGCACTTTATATGCAGCAACATTTATGCCCACGCTTTCTGCTAGGAGATCGTCCCTGGATATGGCTTGCCAGCTCCGTCCGATACGGGAATGTTCAATCAAATAGAAGACTATTAGACTAACTATTACCAGTATGAGTATAAGGTAGTATAAATCTGTGTAAGACTTAAAGTCGATATCGATAATGCCGGCAATCTTTATTGGGTCAGGGCGAGGTATATTCATAATGCCAGCGCTTCCCCCAGTCAAGCTTTTCCATTGCTCAGATACCATTAAGATCACCTCAGTCATGAACATCGTGACCATTGAGAAGTACATGCCCTTTAGCCTGACGAAAGGAAATCCAATTAGACAGGTAAATCCGCCTGCTGCAACTCCTCCAAGGATAAGAGCGAACCATGACGAAAGCCCGACCTTCATCACCAGGAGTGCAGACGTATAGGCCCCAATCAGCATTAATCCACCGTGTCCGATTGAAAGTAAACCAGAAAGGCTGATTACGCGGAGGCTGCTGGTCAAGGCAATGCTGATACCCAGCCAAATAAGAACATACATAATATACTGACTGCCTATAATAAGTGGCAGCAGAAACAATAGCAGCACAACTGCGGAGATACTAAAGAGTTTTGTGAGCCCAGCAGGTTTATTCATGCCCCAGCAACCCTCGAGGCCTGAGTATAAGAATAACGATGATGATAACAAAACCAGTTACACTCGAAACTTGAGTGGAGAAGAAGACGGGTATGATGCCGTCTATCATGCCAATAATAAAACCACCGATCACAGCACCAGTTATGCTTCCCAGCCCTCCAAGGATTATAACCGCAATGCCTTTTATCAACGCCACTCCACCCATACCCGGGAATACACTGGTGATGGAGCCCACCAGCCCACCTGCGGCTGCCGCTAAAAAGCAACCTAAAAACATGGCGAAAGAAGAAGTACGATCGATATTTATCCCGTATAGGGAAGCAGAATCGCGATCTTGAGAAACTGCCATCATGGCCTGGCCCATCTTTGTTTTATTGATTAGCAGGAATAAAACAGCGATAAATACAAGGGCGCCCAGGACGATTATCAGCCTTTCCATAGGTATTACTATTCCGCCGACATTGATGACCCCTGAAAAGGGATTTGGCAAAGATTTGGGAACGCCTCCAACTGCCAAAAAGACGGCCTGTTGTAGGAATAAAATAAGTCCAATTGCTACAATTACTGCCCTTTCAGGATCGCTTCTAAAAGGACGGAAGAATATCTTTTCAAGGACAATGCCCAGCAACCCTGTGGCCGCCATTGATACGAGCAAAGCGGGCAAGAAATGCAGCCCAGCCATGGTAGATAGGAAGTAGACGCCATAGGCCCCCAGCATATAAATTTCCCCATGCGCTAACTGAACTATGCCGAGTATGCTGAGGACCAAGGTTAAACCCATTGCAATAAGTACATATATACCCGAAGACATTAAACCGTTGAATATGCTTTGTTCTAGCATCAGTGCACGTATTCCTCTAACGAATCGGTATCGACATCAAGTATTGTTGAGTTTCATGTTGCAACACAGGCGCAACTCTACTATGTTTCTTTTTTCTTAGCGTCAATTCTGGATTGCCATCGATATCGAGCGTTGCGATCTATTCATTCTTATAACAGGTTTATGAAGCTGGTAGACAGTTGGATTTCCTTGTGCCCAGCCTTAACCAGATCCCGTTCAGAGGAAATCCAACTGTCTAACCCTCTTTTTTTGCCTTAGTCCTCAAAGAAACGGGGCTTTACAATTTGAATATCCGTAACGCGACCTTTGTCGATCCTAATTAGAGGACGAGGCTGCATAACCACATTGTTAACGCCGAGAGCCTTTAGTCCTCCCATGGTGGCGGTCCCAAAAACACCTTCTATATTCTGCATTTTACTAAATGTGTCGGCCACCTTAACCGGGTCAAGACTCTGCGCTTTCTGAATAGCCTGTGTCAGCATCCAGAGAGCCGACCAACCTCCAATATGTCTGTCCTGATAGACGCCGGGGTATTTGGCATCCACCCTTTTCTTTATCTCTTGAGCAATAGGCGGATAGCTAGTAGATGCCGGATTAAGACAAACTGTAATGAGGTCATAAGCTGCGTCTTTTCCTGCCAGAGCGGTAATCACATTTGGTTCTATTGTATCTCCACTGAAGAGGGGACCGGTGAAGCCGAGCTGACGTATAGCTTTTATGACACCTACTTTAAAGGGTTCGGGTCCAAGCCCTAAATCTATTGCATCAGGTTTTGTATTCCAGAGCCTAGTGCACAGAGGGAAGAAATCCTGCGTCATAATCGGGTAAGTCTCTGCAAATACTACCTGCATGCCGTTCTTCTTAGCCCACTTTTTGGACGTGTCCATCCAGTAGGCCGCACTGGGATCCTCAGGACTAACCTGGGCTATCTTTTTTACATTGGGATATGTCTTGGCAAGATATTCATATACTGGGCCTATCATAGAAACCGTCGACATGGGACAGAATGTAAAGGGGGTGTTCTTATTCAGTTCTAAAGGTGTGCCAACTCCCACACTCAGGACACGCACCACCTTCGCATCTTCACTTATCTTGGTCACTGCCATGCTCAGCGGCGGTACAGCAGGACCGATGAGGAATTTCACTCCCTCCCGGAAAATCAGTTTATTAGCTATGGCAACACTACTTTCAGGCGAACTCTTATTGTCCTCCAGCAGTATCTGGATATTGTATTTTTGCCCCGCCACACTTATACCACCATTATCGTTTATCCACTGTGCACAAACAGCCGTTCCCTGCTGCACAAGCTCTAAACCTGGAGCAAATGGGCCGGACATCTCCAGCATTTGTCCGATCTTCAAAGTCTGCGAATCTGACGTGGAAGGTGCGCCGGATGCACATATGGGGACGACGAGCAAGAAACAAACCAAAATAAAAGATATTGCCAGATAATTCTTCTTCATTTTTCTGTCTCCTCTCTAAAGAATTTTTTGAAATACTAAACCACGTTTTTGTTGAAATGCTTCAATATGCCCTGTATCACCTCCTTTCAATAATGTTACTTTCAATTCCTGTCTGATACGATCTCCAGAAAAACCGTCTGTCATGTCGCAGAATGATGCAGAAGCAAGATTTGATCACTTTGTCACTTAATAGTTTTCGGTACGTCCTGGAAATATCTATTCTCCCGAACATGGCTAATCTTTCGTCATAATATCGTCGATGGTACGGGGGATTGGATAAACTACAGGGCCATGCATCTTGGAAGGCAAAATCATGGTAGCACCACCGACTACGGTCCTGTCTTTCCGTTGGTTATCTGCCCACAATTCAATATCGACGCAATATTTGTCATCGTCGATATATTTCCTCGTTACCCTGCCCCGGAACCAGTTGGTATCACCATGAACTGTGAACCGACGAAATTGAATACTATATTTCCAGAGGAACCCGTCATCACCCATCCAGTTGGTGAGAAGTACGGATCCAAGGCATTCCCTTTCGGCCCCGGTATCGTAAGCGCCCGGCGCTCCGGTCACCCTGCCGAGATCGTAATCCAGGTGTGCCAGTTCTCCGTTTACGAAGGCATTGATCCTGGCATCCCATATTTCAGGACCCTTTTTGCTACCCTCCAAAACCATATTCTTAATCCATTTCCTGGTAAGGCGGCTTCCAGTCCCGCTCAATGCAAAACATCCCTGGGTGCCTGCAATATGGGCTATTGTATCCATAATCGTGTGCGGGCCTATTACTAGGTGACCAAGGGAATCACCTTCAGTAACTTCTTCCCAATACCTAGGATTGTCCCCGCGCATCTCTTCTTTGTCCTTGTCCTCTTCGATTTTCCGCAGTTCCTCGTCCGTATATTGGTATGGTTTCGCAATCTGTTTATATTTACCGGTTGCCCTTGCCGCCGAGTCAGCCGCCGAACTGTGGACAAAGCCCTTGACTAGGCCGACCGTTTCCTTCTTCTGGTTCCAGTACTGGCAGGCCCCCGTGATGACTATCATTTCACTGCTAAATTTGCTCGCTGCAACTTTGGCATCAATCACACTGAAACCCTTGAAATCGAGTTCGTCACCCTCCAAAACAGGCCTGTAGAATTCCCATTCAGAACCACTGTGAAATCCGCGGGCGCCCTCAATTTCGGTTTCCAGCATTCCGCTGCCCACAAAACATACGCTTTGAAGGAAAAGGGGTGGGGCTATAAGGCGGCCGTATTTTGTTCTTGCTGCATACTCAGGGACTAGAAACCGGGGATTAAGGTCACCCATTGCTGTTGCCCAGCGCCGGATATTGTCCCTGGAGGCGGTTTCATTCGAAATATAGCTACCTTTGGGCGCTTTAGAATAAAGCACTTTCTTATCGAATTTATGTACGCCCCTCCATCTTCTCAATATAGCCAAGCGTTCTTCCAAGGTAGGTACTTTTATTTCTGACAGATTGTTCATTCTTTCCTCATTTCTTGGGTATCTAGAGCAGGCCGGCCTTAGGCAATGCCATTACGTCGGCCTGCTCAACAACAGTCTTTGGGTTCCCACTTTAGTAGATTACAAATGTCTTTTTATTCGGAGCGTTTCTTCGGTCTAATTCAGACATCCTGTATTCCAGCAATACATCTGGGTTAATTTCACATCTCAACGGCAAGCCTATGTCGATCCTGCCGGTGCAGCCGAGTAGGCACTTAATGCACTTCCGGTATGGTTTCCCTTCTTTAACTTTATTCGGATAGTCGGGGTCGGCGATAAGTTGCCTGCTGGACGCTATCATATCGGTCTTGTTCTCCAATATGGCTCTGCTTCCAAGCGCTGGGTCGTGAATAGAGGGTGTTATTACTGGCACCTTGACAGCCCGCTTGATTACGGCCCCTTCCTCAATTATCGATCCATCTTCGTCAGGGACCATAACCGCGTGAGCCTCGTGGTGGACGCCGTTTGACAAATCGAAGAAATCGACATAGGGCTCGAGATACTTACAGATTTCAGCTGTTTCTTCAGCAGTTAGACCGCCGGGCACACGTTCCGCCGCACTGATCCTGATTCCAAGCGCAAATTTCTTACCTATCTTTTTCCTGGCCTTTTCCAAGATGTTCCTTGTATACCTGGTCCGGTTTTCAATGCTCCCGCCGTATTCATCAGTTCTGAGGTTGGTATAAGGAGAAAGGAAATTGGCTCCCAGTACACCGTGAGCTGTGTGCACCTCTGCCCCGTCAAAACCTGCCTGTTCGGCCAGATACACGGTATTGGCTACCTGGTCTTCAATCCGGTGTATTTCTTCTACTGTTATCTGTTTCGGAATTGGATATATCTTTTGAATGTGATAGTGGGCTTCAAGGTCGAGGCCTCTCTTTTCCCAGATTTTTCGGGCCTTCTTCTGCACAACGAGCTCGGGATCCATGTGGATGGGCACAGGTGAAGGGGCCAGCGCGTTGCCATCTCCCAGTAGGGCTCCCAACCTGCCAGGCCCTCCGGGCGATACCTGCACAAAACTCTTTGATCCCCAGGCATGGATCGTTTCTGCGAGTTCGGCCCACCCGGGTACATGAAGGCTGTTGTAAAGCCAGGGATTCATATACTTCACACTTGTTAGGCTAGGTTCAATTTCTGCAGTAAGGGTGAAAAGAAGCCCGGCACCTCCCCTCGCCCGTGCGGCAAAAAAATATATTATTCGATCGCCAACAAAACCACCTGGTTCTATGGCATCGAGACATGTAGGCGCCATGGCAAACCGGTTCTTAATCTCCACCGGGCCTATTTTCAGGGGTTGGAACAATTCCGGATAATTTACAGAAGTGTTTTCTTTTGTCTCAATCATATTTCCCTCCTTATTGATTATTTATTAAACTTCCATGCTTATTTGGATAGAAAATGTTAAAAATTCATAAGAGTCTGCGATTTACAACGTCCTTCAGCTCATACTAAGAATTCCTTTCTTTAAAAACGAACACTCCATATCCGGTCGGCACGTAATCATTTCAAATTTGCCTTATACGACAGGCAGATTGATATAATATGACTGAGCGACCAGTCGATATTACTAGAATCGTATCCTCATGTCAAGAAATTTTTTTGTCGCCTTCAATTATTCAAGTATATCAAGTAATAACAGCATATAATCCAATATCCACACAGCTGTTATCCCTTTATCGTGTGGTCAGAATAATGTTATAATGACTGGTTAATCAGTCAATATTAAATTCTTAATGCCTGGATGCTCAAGATCATAGGATACAATTTGAATCATGGAAAGGTTGAAACTTATAAATCGGATGAACCATTTAAGATTGAGGTCTGAGGCTAACTGATCCCAACGGTGACGAGACTCTCAGATCGGGCGCTGAGCTAGTGTCTTGTAACCAAAATTTTTTTACATATCATTTACAGAAGCTTTTTGATCTCAAAGGATAATTTGAATTTCAAAAATAAAATAACTTCAGGTACGAGACACTAGAATATTTCCAAGAAAATGTCCATGAAGGGTCATGAGGTTTTTCTCCTGTTGGCGCATGGTTTCAGTACCATGAAACAGCAAGGGTATTTAGTAGAAGACGCCAATATTTAACGAACCATCTATTCTCTTTAGGCCATCAAAGTGCAGGGACAGATCATTGTCTTCTGCCGTTGCATCGAGGATATAAAGTGTGCCTTGTTTCAATAGATGACGCGTAAGTGGCTGGTGTCGTAGAATTCACCATTTTCGGTTTGTGCCAGAATTTTTTCTGTCACTCTCTCTGTCAAGCCCTGTGTAATGTCCGAGAGCGGCGTTTCGTATTGCGATGGAGTATCGCGCTGCCCGGTAGCCGACAGGAAAAAGAGTGAAAAGAACCTAGGTACGCAGGGGATTGGCTATCCCTTGCTTGTGTCTAAATAGCTGATTATTTTGATTTTTTCCTGCCATGTAACCATAACGTAACTGAACTATGGGCTCAATTGAGAATCAATGCTTATTGTTTTGTGATTTTTTGCCTCCATAATAACTGCTAGGCCGGGAGGTATCGATAAACGATTGAAATCTTGGATTTATGAGTGTCTGTGGAAATTCAAGGATATAGTATTAGTTTGCTTCGAGTCTGCGATTTACCTCGTCTGCTGCATTGGTGTTTTATGTTAGTCCCATCATTACTGGCTTTCACTAAGCAGTTTTTGAATTTGGGGTATCACCGCCTCATTCAATGTAAAAATGTCTCCAAACCTAGAAGCTAGACCATTTCTTGTAAGGAAGAATTCAAAACCCGCAATAGCTTTTGCCCTGAATTCAGAAAGTTCTTTAAACTCAGCAGACGTCATTTGTTTCTTCTCTAAGAAAACGTTCCAAAGCCTTTTCCGGTTTAAAATGTTATCACGAACTTTCTTTTGTTTATGGACGTCAACATCAATTGAATCAAAATAGGTTTTAGCTTTCTTATCTTGAGGTTCAAATGTTATTGGTAAAGAGGCTCCAGCTTCAGCCTTTATCTTCCAAATATGATTTTCAACTTCTCTATAAGTCGCAATTTTTTTTGTCGGAATTTGGGAATCATCAATAAATATCCCACATTTGCGACCAATATTGTCGTATCCTTCGGGTAACAAGCTACCAAACACTTCTTTGGCTGCTTTTCCTTGTTTTAGGCGCATGCCCTTTTTTGAAATCAGCATTAATGAATCGCCGGGATGCTCCCAAGCTACCCGAAAATCGTGCATGTTCTCCTCATCAATCTGAATTCGCAATTTTACATGCTCAGGCATAAGTCCACGATTCACCTGTTTTAAGTAAGCCATGATCTGAGCGGCCCGGCTCTTTGGTCTAAAGCCACCAATATCTGGTAATGTATCAGGTGGAACGTGCTTTGGGCGGGAAGGCGTCGGCTTAACAGGAGGTCTTTTGATAGTTTCTTGAATAAAATTAGCGGCTTCTTCTACAGTAATCGAGAAACGGTCTTCAGCAACCAGCTGGACTAGTGCATCAGGCAGACTAGGATACGGTGGTTCCGCGACCAGCCGACGGGCTTTAGGAAGGGCATTCTCCATTGCCCGTTGTTTTTGGTTAAGTTGCAAATAACTTTCTGCATCGCGTTTCGCGTTCCCATTGCTAATTTCGCTTTTTGATAGAAATCCCTTAAAGGAAATTTCCAGATCATCAATATCGTCTTCGATAATGTCTAAGCTCTTGAAGCACTTCTGTGGGAATTCCCCACCTGTTTGGGAGTAATAGAATCTCCACTTGCGTCCATCGGTGATAATAGAAAACAGGGCAGTGTTGTTGCGATTGTAATCACGTAGCTGGCGTTCGAGTTGACTGATGTTTCCTTCCAGCTTGCCAACAGCCTTTATTTCGAGGAAAACAGAAGGCACATATGGGTGGAGAAAAAGCGCCAGATCAACTCGAGACTGGTCTTCGGCTGGTATTACAGCAAACTCCGAGTTGACTTCTATCGGATTCCATAAATCCCAGCCCAATTCCTTAATTATGCGTGCTACTAGGGACAGACGGACATGCTCCTCGTTCTTGTAGACGTTGTCTGCGAGCTTTTTTCGAATATCTTTTAATGTTTCTTTCATCACCCTCTCCTTCTAAACCCTCAGATTGTCTTTCCTAGTATTATCCACTATTCTTCTGATTCAATGGCCGTTTCCATTCTCTCGTGTATGGGTTTCGATTCCCAGAGTTCGTTGAGACATTCTCTGATCTTATCTTGCCTTTCAGCATCCGACTCATATTTGATCGCATTATTTAAATTGCGTGACGCTTCCTCGTGGTTACCCTGGGATTTCTGCAGACAACCTAGTCTAAAATACGCTAAAGCGTATTTGGGGTTTATTTCAATCGCTCGTTTTAGATGATAAGTGGCCCTCTCTTCATCTCCTGTTCCTATGAGCACATTGCCCAACTCATAATGAGCCTTAGAATAATCTCCCTTGACTTCAATGGCATTTTGGAGTGCATCAATTGCACCTTCGTAATCTTTTGCCTTTTCCAAAGCTAAACCATAATTGAACCATGCTTGAAAATCTTTCGGGTCGATTTCTATGGCTTTCTTAAATGCAAAAGCCCCGGCTTCAAAATCCCCTTTTTGAACAAGATCTAGACCGAGCCTGAAGTGTTTAGCTGCTTCTAGCAGGCGGAATCTGCCTATCCACGAATGAACCCGTATCTCATTGTTCGCCAATACCAGAATCCTTATTGGATCAAAATCTTTATGAATACGTCTTCCGGATTCTAGTATTATTACTCCAGAAGGATTCTCATATTTTATTCTCAAGAATCTATTCTTTTCATCAGAGCAATAGACTTCAAGCCTCCGATCCCCAGATTGGTTAGAGATTTTGGAATAATGGTAGGTGAAGAAAAATTCAGGAAGCCTTCTGTGGTCTAAGATTTCGAGTAAATCAAATATAACTCCCGCTTTCTTAGGCACTCGAAAAGACCATCCCCCCTTTGGGCTCACAAAAATGCTCTTGCTATGCCTCTTTCCAAATACTTTATATGAAAGATTTACAGTCGCAGCATGGAGTTCAAGAGAAGCTTCTCTCCTCTTTAGACTACAATCAATCGATATTGCGATTCTCTGTCCTCCATTGAATCCCTCAGTTTCGACCGTAAGAATTGAGGTCTCTTGTATTTCCATTCTTAGCAAATTCTTTGGGATATCGCTGAGCAGAATGCCGTAATTGTCTATATTTACCCGGCTTTGAAATTCCATATGAAAGTTCGTTATTCTTATTTTCTCTGAATAGGTGTTTTTAAGGAAAGCAAAGTATCTGTAATAGAAGTTATTCTCATCCATAATAATCGGGGGGAATAGCTGGCAAGTGATGTTGAGATTTTTATCGTCAAAGTGCTTCCAGTGCTTATAAGGGTTCGAGTTAATAATTGCTAGCCATAAACCTATTAGTAGGACGGAAAGAATTGTCTTACATTTGAATGTTCGAGATATATTTGGGAATATTGCAGTGATTAGGCTTATAAGCCCTACTGCCAACCAAATAATGATATACCAAGTCTCCATAATCAAAATCTATTTCATTCCCCGATAATCTTCACCAGCACCCGCTTCCTGTGTCTTCCATGAAACTCCATCTTTCCTTCCTTATACCACAGTGACGGGAAAAGTCCAACAAGCTTTTGATTTTGACATACCAAGGATTATCTCAAGAAAATTTGAGACTCATGAGATTTTGAAATTGATGTGGTAAAACTGGCCTGAAAACATGCATGGAGGAATGGGAAAACATGGTTAGAAATTCTTGACTGGCACAAAGCAGGGTCAATAATCCCCTCGTCTTCTCATCGAATACAAGATTCGATCATGGGGGAGACAACCGAAAAGTATTGAATTGCGGAAGAAACATGCACCGGATGCGGACTGAGGGAAAAGCCATAGTTCAGTTAGCAATAGTTCCACGCCGGAACCGGTGTGTGTTATATCAGAAAGAAACTAACTATGATCATAGGAAAATCAATGATTAAAGGTTTAGTTTCT
>Ga0209427_10002844_pt1 | contig 20298 bp, 20 predicted proteins | sample DeeMarSWOR136_30_FD_187465 | JGI IMG/M metagenome (GOLD analysis project Ga0209427, IMG submission 187465) | Marine sediment microbial communities from White Oak River estuary, North Carolina - WOR-1-36_30 (SPAdes) (version 2) | ecosystem: Environmental > Aquatic > Marine > Intertidal zone >...
GAAGGCTATCCTGGCGATTATAATTATCGGGAATTTTACCGCGACATCGGTTTTGATCTGGAGTACGACTACGTCAGACCCTACATCCATCCTGACGGTGTCCGGATTAATACGGGAATCAAATATTACCGCATCACGGGCAACCACAGTCATAAGGAGCCCTATGTCCCGGAATGGGCGCAAGAGACGGCAGCTGCTCATGCCGGAAATTTCATGTTCAATCGCCAAAAGCAGGCCGAGTATCTTTACGACTTCATGAAAAAGCCGCCGATGCTCGTCTCTCCTTATGATGCCGAGCTGTTTGGCCATTGGTGGTACGAAGGACCCCTGTGGTTGGATTTTCTGATGAGAAAGATCGTCTTTGACCAGGATGAACTGCGTCTCATCACGCCTTCGGAATATTTAGCCGAGAATCGGCGCCACCAGGTTATCACGCCTTCTTTATCCAGTTGGGGATGGAAGGGGTATAGCGAAATGTGGCTTCAGGGTCCCAATGACTGGATTTATCGGCATCTGCACGTGGCCTCTGATAGAATGACGGAATTAGCAAAGGATTTTCCTCATGCTGACGGTTTGCTCAAAAGGGCCTTGAACCAGGCCTTGCGCGAGCTGCTACTTGCTCAGAGTTCTGATTGGGCGTTCATCATGGGAACAGGAACGCATACGAGTTATGCGGTACGCCGCACCAAAGAACACCTTTTGAGATTCAGCCGCCTTTTCGAAGATATAAAATCCAACAGCATAGATCCAAACTGGTTATCCGATATCGAATACAAGGATAATATTTTTCCACAAATAGACTATCGGGTCCATCAATAGCAGAATAAAACTAAGTCTATGGTCGATAGTTTATAGTCGATAGTGAAACTATAGACTATTGACCATAGGCTGTTGACCCAGCGCTTATTTCTTGGACACTATGATTGACAAAAACAATCTTCCCCGACACGTTGCCATTATCATGGACGGGAATGGCCGCTGGGCCAAGGAAAAAGGGTTGCCGCGAACAGCAGGTCACAGAGAAGGCATAAAGCGCGTCCGGGAGATCGTTAAAGTGGCGGCAAAAGCGGGAATCGAGGTAGTCACCTTCTTTGCTTTTTCTACAGAAAACTGGAGCCGGCCCAAAAGAGAAGTCGACATGCTGATGCATTCGCTAGAATTTTTTTTAGGCCGTGAAATCAAAAAATTGGATAAAAACAACGTTCGCTTGAAAATCGTCGGACGGCAAGCCCCTATTCCGGATAACCTGCTGAAGAAACTAAGGGAGGCCGAGCACCTGACCCAAGACAACACCGGTATCACCATGGTCCTGGCTTTGAATTACGGCTCAAGGCAGGAGATATTGGATGCTGCCAAGAAATTCGCCGGTCAGGTCTTATCGCAAGAAGTTACCATAGACGATTTAAACGAAGAAAGGTTCAGCCAATATCTCTATACTGCGGGCCTTCCGGACCCGGATTTATTGATTCGCACCAGCGGCGAAATGCGGATAAGCAACTTTCTGCTCTGGCAGCTTTCCTACGCCGAGCTTTATTTTCCTAAAAAGTATTGGCCTGATTTTAATGAAAAAGAATTTTACAAGGCCCTAGAAGCATATCAGAGCAGAGACAGAAGATTTGGCGGTATCCATGCTTATTAAACGAATCGTAAGTTCCAGCCTTCTTATCATCCTCATTATTGTCGGAGTTCAGATCGACTGGCTCTGCGGTATCTTGGTCGCCCTATTTATCATCGGAGGGCTTTACGAATTCTTTACGATGCTGGAACACAAGGGGATCAACCTGTATAAATATTTCGGGGTGGGTGTCGGAGCTATCATTCCTTTTTCCCTGATTTTTCGTTTCGAACTCACCAAAAGCTGGGAATTGCTGTTTATCGTATTGGCCTTGTTGTTTCTCCTTCTTATGCAGTTTCGGCGCAGGGAGAATTCAGGTGTGATCGTGGGAATTTCCACTACACTCTTTGGCATTCTCTATGTCTCATGGTGCTTAAGCTTCCTCATCAGGATAAGGTATCTGGCAGGAGGTCTGGGTTTTATCAGTACCATCCTGTTGATCACCAAATTAGGCGATATCGGAGCGTATCTGGTGGGTTCTCGATTCGGCAAAAGGCCTCTCATTCCACACATCAGTCCCAACAAATCTGTCGAAGGGGCCCTGGGCGGACTGTTCTTTAGCATTCTGGGGGCGTTAATAAGCAGAGTTTTTTTAGGTTTTTCTTTTGGGCATCTTTTATTCCTGGGTCTCTTTTTTGGTCTCTTAAGTCAATTAGGTGATTTGTCCGAGTCACTGATGAAGAGGGATTGTCAGGTTAAGGATTCGGGAAAGATTTTTCCTGGTTTAGGAGGAGTCCTGGATTCGGTGGACAGTCTCCTGTTTACAGCCCCTGTTTTTTATTTTTACACGAGCATCATTTTAAAATGACGCCTATCCTACTGCTTGGCTCAACTGGTTCCATTGGTCAAAATGCGCTGGAAGTGGTACGGCGCTTTCCAGACAGATTCCGGGTAACAGGTTTAAGCACGCATTCCAATATTGAACTTTTGTCCAGGCAAATAAATGAATTTCATCCAGAGTTTGTTTGCGTCAAAGACGCCTTGGCCGGCCAAAGTTTAAGGCGCAAGAAAAAGACTGGACTTAAGATCCTGATAGGAGAAAGAGGGCTTGTGGAGTTGATTGAGAAGTCAAAAGCTAAGAAGGTCCTGTTGGCCATAAGTGGTTCTGAAGCACTTATGCCCCTGTTAAAAGCTATTGATGAGGGAAAACAGATAGCCCTGGCGAATAAGGAGGCCTTGGTCATGGCTGGCTCCCTGGTTATGAAAAAAGCCAAGAAGAAGAAAGCCAAGATTATTCCCATCGATAGCGAACAATCAGCCATCTGGCAGTGTCTGGCTCAAGATAAATGCAGTCCTCTAAAAACCATATATCTGACGGCTTCTGGCGGACCATTCAGGCAGGTACGTCAGAAAGATTTTAAAGATATTTCCATCAGGGACGTTTTAAATCATCCTTGCTGGAAGATGGGGAAAAAGATTACGGTGGACTCTGCTACGCTCATGAACAAGGGACTGGAGCTTCTGGAGGCGATGTTCTTATTTGATATGCCTTGCGAAAAAATAAAAATTGTTGTCCATCCTCAGGCTATTGTGCATTCCATGGTTGAGTTCCTTGATGGTGTTATCCTGGCGCAGCTTTCGGCTACGGATATGCGCATTCCTATACAATATGCCCTGACATACCCTAAGCGTCTTTCCAGTGTTTTTCCTCGAGTGGATTTCTTTAAACTAAAAGAGCTCTCTTTTCAGCAGCCTGATTTCAAGAAGTTTCCCTGTTTAGGATTAGCCTATCGGGCAGCCCGCACCCTTGGGACCTTGCCGGCTGTCTTGAATGCCGCCAATGAGGCGTGCGTGGATGCGTTTTTAAGGCAAAGGATAAAATTTATTTCTATTCCTAATATTATTGAGAAGGTCATGGACAGGCACCGCCCTACCCGGAATCCTGATTTAGGCGAAATTTTACAGGCGGATCAGTGGGCGAGGCTGGAAGCATATAAGGCTATAGAAAGGATGAATTAGATAAATCCAAATGTCAAAATCCAAATACTACAAAATAAATCCAAATTTCAAAATCCAAAACTTGACATTTGGATTTGGGATTTTGCCTGCCTGCCCAGGCAGGGATTTATTTTGGATTTGGTAGTATTTGGATTTGGGATTTAACCGAATTAAATTAAAAGATTTTAGACATGTTAACATTTCTTATCTTTATACTTATCTTAAGCACGGTCATTGTCGTGCACGAATTCGGTCACTTTATAATGGCCAAAAGAATGGGTGTGCGCGTGGAGAAGTTTTCTTTGGGATTTGGTTCTGTGCTCCTGAAGAAGAAAAAGGATGGGACAGAATATTGTCTGAGCGCGATTCCTTTGGGCGGTTACGTCAAACTTGCCGGTGACAATCTGGAAGAATATCAGGGGAAGAAGGATGAGTATCTGGCGCAGGCACCGGGCAGGCGGTTTCACATTATTTTCTTTGGTCCCCTGCTTAATTATATTTTAGGATTGTTGCTTTTCTGGGTGATATTTGTTGTGGGTTATCCATCCCTGACAACCAAGGTGGGCGGCTTGCTGGATGATTTTGGCGCTCAAGCTGCAGGATTGCAAGTGGGTGATGAAATCGAAGCCGTAGATGGAAAAACGGTGGTTCTCTGGGAAGAACTGCAGAAGATCATCCAAAGCAAGAAAAACGCTGAAAAGGTTAAGCTTGAGGTTCGGCGCGATGACCGGACGTTTGAGTTGGAGGTGCGCATAAGAGAAAAAAGCATGAACGACGTTCTCGGCCAGAAGCGTAGCGTTGGCTTGTTAGGCATAACGCCGAGCGATGAGATTATAACGGTAAAGCATGGTATCCTGAAATCTTTGGGCCTGGGGGTCATGAGGACATGGGAGCTGACCCTCATGACATATAAGGCGTTAGGGTTTATGATCGCAGGCAGGCTTTCTGTGCGTGAGTCGATCACGGGTTTGCCCGGAATGTATTTTATAACCTCCAAAGCAGCCAAGATGGGGGTGGCAGCGCTTTTGCATCTGGTGGCTGTTTTATCTTTGAGTCTGGCCATATTTAATCTTCTGCCTCTGCCTGTCCTTGACGGCGGACATATCTTTTTTCTGGGGATAGAAAAAATAAGGGGTAAGGGTTTGAGTTTGAATGCGGAACGTCTGGTCACGCAAGTTGGAACCATGTTGATTCTGACTTTGGCCTTATTCGTAACCTATAATGACCTGGTGAGGTTTTATGGAGACAAGATAGATAAAGTCTGGAAGTGGCTTGTCAGGTGAAGACGATGAGGATCTCAAGACGTAAATCCAGAATAGTGAAGATCGGGTCTGTTCCTATCGGAGGCACGCTTCCAGTTGCCATCCAGTCTATGGTTAAAACCAAGACCTCTCGTATTGAAAAAGTGGTGAAAGAAATACAGGAGCTGGAGGAGGCCGGTTGCGAGATTGTCCGCGTTGCGGTCAAGGATTCATCCGATGCTGTAGGGATCAAGAAAATCAAGCAAAGGGTGGGCCTTCCGATTGTAGCGGATATTCATTTTGATTGGCGTTTAGGCATAAAGTCTATAGAGAGTGGAGCAGATAAGATCCGGTTGAATCCAGGCAATATCTATAAAAAGACCCAGATCAAAGAAGTTGTGCGTGCCTTAAAGGCCCATGGGGTGCCTTTACGTATAGGCGTTAACTCCGGCTCGGTAAGGAATCTAAATGATAGAAGATTGAGTATGGTCGATAAATTAGTGACGAGTTGCCTAAATTATGTTAGGATAGTAGAAAAGTTGAAGTTCTTTGATATCGTGCTTTCCCTTAAGGCCTCCAGTTGTTTAGACACAGTGGAGGCTTACCGAAAGATAGCAAAACTTTGTGATTATCCTTTACACTTAGGAGTGACGGCCACAGGCCTATCCCTTCAGGGAGCCGTCAAATCCAGTATCGCCATCGGCTCCCTTTTATTAGATGGCATCGGAGATACCATCAGAATATCCTTAACCGATGACCCTCGTCAGGAAGTGAAGGTGGCACAGATCATCCTGGAATCTTTGGGTCTTGGTACCTTTAGGCCGGAAATCATTAGTTGCCCTACCTGCGGCCGCTGCGAGGTGAATCTGGTTAAGATAGTAAAAGAATTAGAGAATCGACTATCGAATATCGACCATCGACAATCCAGCCGACCTCTCAAGGTTGCTGTGATGGGTTGCGTGGTGAACGGTCCTGGGGAGGCGAGGGAGGCTGACGTGGGAATAGCCTTTGGCAAGAAAGAAGGGTTATTGTTTAGAAACGGCAAGCCCATAAAAAAAATCGCTTATGCTCGAGCCGTCACCGCCCTGCTTAAAGAGATGGAGGTAAAATGTTGAATAAAGACTTTAAAGAAAGGATCAGGCGAAAACTCATCGCTGATTATCGGGAAATACTCTCCAGAGAGTCCATTGATCCCAAACAGCTTGAAGGGGCTATCCGTTATATCTGGGAGGAGATGATCCGTCGGGAGGGTGTTGCGGTTTCGCAAGAAGAGAGGGCAAAAATAACCACTGACCTCATCTATGAATTCGTAGGGTTCGGGCCTCTGGAAAGTCTGATGAAGGATGCCGCCGTCACAGAGATTATGGTTAATGGGCCGGAGAAAGTGTATGTGGAGCGTAACGGTAAGACGGAACTGACTCCCATTATCTTTGAAAGTGAGCGGCAGCTTACGCACCTTATAGATAAGTTCCTCACCGCCACCCGCCGTCACGTAGATGAGACCTACCCCTATACCGAGGTTGCTCTGAAAGGCGGCTTTAGGGTTAACATCATTATCCCTCCCTTGGCTTTAGATGGGCCGACGCTGACCATCAGAAAGCTCACCAAAGAGATAAAGACGGTTGATGATTTGATAAACCTGAACACCTTGGATAAACGTATCAGTGATTTTCTCATTGCCTGCGTTAAGGCAAAGATCAACATCATATTTTCGGGTGCTACGGGCGTGGGAAAGACCACGAGTCTCAATGTTTTTTCTTCCTACATCAATAATGAGGAGCGCGTCATTACTATTGAAGATACGGCAGAATTGCGCTTGGAACAGGACCATGTGGTGCGCCTGGAGGTCAAGCAGGCCAATATCGAAGGTAAGGGTGAGATCGGCATAAGAGAGCTTTTTAAGAATTCTTTGCGCATGCGGCCGGACAGGATTATCCTGGGTGAAATCAGAGGACAGGAAGCCCTGGAATTACTTCAGTCCATCTGTTCCGGGCACAACGGCTCCCTTTCGGTCATTCACGCCAATTCACCTCAGGATGTCATCCGTCGTATAGAGGTCATGATTTTGACTTCAGGGGTGCCGATCCTTGAGCGGGTTATTCATCGTCAGGTCGCTGCAGCCATCAATCTGATTGTCCAACAGGAACAATTGATGGATGGTTCGAGAAAAGTCACCCACGTCACTCAAATAAACGGCATGAAAGACGACCAGGTCGTCATGGAAGATATCTTTCTTTATACAAGTGAGGAAATGGGCTCAGGGGTTCAGGGTGCAGGCCGATGGAAGGCTACGGGTATCATCCCGGTGTTTTATCCTAAATTTAAAAAAGCAGGCGTCGATTTACCAAAAGAGGTATTTAACAAGGATTAAATATGTTTTGGTCAAAGACACTCATCCCCACGTTAAAAGAAATCCCGCAAGAGGCGGAATCCACAAGTCAAAAGTTGCTTCTGCGTTCAGGTTGCGTGCGGATGCTTATGGCAGGGGTCTACTCCTATTTGCCTTTGGGTTTTAAGGTCTTGAAAAATATCGAAAAGATCATACGCGAAGAAATGAACAGGGCAGGAGCCAGTGAACTGCTGCTTCCGGCTTTGCAACCTATCGAGATCTGGCAACGTTCAGGTCGCGATAAGGATTTAGGTGAGGTGATGATACGCTTCCAGGACAGAAGAGGTAGAAGCGTGTGTCTAGGCCCCACCCACGAAGAGGTCATCACGGATCTCATGAAGAACCATGTTTCCAGTTATAAGCAGTTACCCCTGATCTTGTATCAGATCCAGACGAAATTCCGGGATGAGGTCCGGCCGCGTTCCGGGCTCATCAGGGCCTGTGAGTTCATCATGAAAGATGCCTATAGTTTTGATGCGGATTCAGCAGGTCTGAATAAAAATTATAAATTGATGCTGGAGGCTTACAAAAAGATATTTAAGAGATGTGGCTTGGAAATCCTGATCACCGAGGCAGACCCCGGGGTCATGGGAGGGAGCGTCTCTCATGAATTTATGGTGCCTAGCCGCGAGGGAGAAGATATGATATGGTTATGCCAGAGCTGTAAGCGCGTCAAGTCACCTAGCCCGGCGGATACGGATTCCCAGGCACCGTCCCCTGCAGCGGGGGAAGAGAGAGAAAAGCACACGTGTGGCTGCGGCAGTGTGATGAATCTGATCAATGCCGTTGAAATCGCTCATATTTTTCAATTAGGCACAAAATACAGCACAAGCTTCAATGCCAATTTTCTTGATGCTGAAGGAAAACTTAATCCCCTCGTCATGGGTTGTTATGGGATAGGGGTCTCGCGACTTGTATCCGGCATTGTGGCGCAAAATAATGACAAGGATGGCATAATTTGGCCCAAGGAAGTCTCTCCATTTCAAGTGAGTATCATTGTTTTGAGCGCAGAAGACCGAAAGTTGATGGATACAGCCCTTTCTGTTTATGAAGAACTAGAGAAACTAGGGTATGATGTGCTAATGGACGACCGGCCGCAAGAAAGTTCGGGCGTCAAATTCAAGGACGCGGATCTGCTGGGGATTCCTCTACAGATAATCATCGGGAAGCAATCCCTGGAGAAGAACCTTTTAGAGTTAAAAATAAGGCACTCTCAGCAAAAGTTGATGAAGCCGAGAACCGAGATTACAAAGGAAATCGAGAAGTTTTTCCATGGATAGGCAGACGCTTATCGAAGAATTAAGAGGCATGATTCAGGAGTTTCTTATCCGTAACCAATTTGATTTAGTCGACCTTATTTACAGATATGAAGGCCGGGATTTATGCTTAAGGATTCTGGTGGATAAGCCGGAAGGCGGAATCACGCTAGAGGACTGTGCACATCTTAACAAAGAAGTCAGTCTGTTGCTGGATGAAAAAGATATAATGCAGCAAAAATACATCCTGGAGGTTTCCAGTCCAGGGCTGGATCGGCCCTTAAAGACAAAAACTGATTTTTCACGCTGTATCAATAGGAGGGCCAAATTCTTTCTTAACGAAGCGGTCCAGGGCCGCTGGGAGTGGGAGGGGCTTATTCAGAAAATCGAAAATGACAGTATCATTATTGAGACAGGGGACGTAAACGTCAAGTTGCCCTTATCAAAAATAGCAAAGGCAAAACAGGTTATATTATAGAGAATGTTTAGAAATTGGAGTCAAGATGAGTCAAGAGTTACTAGCTATCATTGAACAGATTGAAAGAGAAAAAGGTATCAAGAAGGAAGTTTTGATAAGTGCTGTGGAAAGCGCTTTGCTTAGCGCTGCCAAAAAAGTCATTGATGTTAAACCCGATGAAGAACTTAAAGTCGAACTGGATGCCAGTTCGGGGAAAGTCAAGGTTTTTAAAAACGAGGAAGAAGTTCGTTCTATTGATTTTGGACGGATAGCTGCTTCGACAGCCAGACAGGTGATCATCCAGAAGATGCGCGAGGCAGAAAAGGATGTCGTTTTTAATGAGTTCCAGGGCAGGGTCACGGAGATTGTCAGCGGCACAGTTTACCGATTTGAAAAAGGCAATATCATCGTGGATCTTCTGGGCAAGGCCGAAGGTCTACTTCTTAAGCGCGAACAGTCTCCCCGGGAAGAATTCAGGCAGGGCCAACGTATAAGGGCTTATGTTGCGGAAGTAAAAAAAGATACCAAAGGACCGCAGATCATACTCTCCCGGGCTCATCCGAACCTGGTGAAAAAACTGTTTGAGTTAGAGGTCCCGGAGATTTACGAAGGAATCGTCGAGATCAAATCCATTTCCCGCCAGGCTGGAGAGCGCACGAAGATAGCAGTATGGTCTAAAAACGAAAAAGTGGATTCTGTGGGTGCCTGCGTGGGCGTGCGGGGAAATCGAGTGAGAAATATCGTGAATGAGTTGCAGGGTGAGAAGATCGATATCGTGCGTTTTAATGAAGATATCAGGGAATATATAAAAGCTGCGTTGTCTCCTGCAGAGGTTTCAGAGATAAAATTGGATAAAGATAATCTTAAAGCCCTGGTCATTGTGGACGATAGCCAGTTGTCGCTGGCCATTGGCAAACACGGACAGAACGTCCGGCTTGCTTCCCGACTGATAGGCTGGGAGCTGGATATCCGCACGAAGACTGCCCTCTTAGAAGCCGAGAAAGCTGCGCAAGAGGCAGAAGCGGCTGCGTCTTTACAAAAAACAGAAAAGAGAAAGAAGAAAGAGGCTGTTTCCCTGGAGGAGCTAACAGGGGTAGGAGACAAGATCCTAGAAAACCTGAAGGCAGCTGGCATCAAATCTATTGAGGATCTTTTGAAGACAGATAGTAAGGACTTGACCAAGATAAAAGGCATTGGCATTAAGAGAGCACAAAAACTAATTGAAGAAGCCAAGAATCTCAAGGCTTAAGCTAAACGAATCTGACTTATGGCGAAATTAAAGGAAAAGAAAGTGGAGCGCAAGAAGGTCAAGGCCGTAAAACAGAAGACCAAGAAAACGGTTGTTGCCAAAGCCGTTAAACCCAAGGTTTCTTTAAAGCCCAAACAGAAGGCTGCGGTCAAGCCTAAGAAGGCCCTTGCGGTCAGACCAAAAACAGTCAGAAAAAAAGCGGAAGTAACCACAGCCCCTCCTGCGGCTCAAACCTTAGCTCAGGAGCCTCGGGTAACAACAATAGCGCCCCCACCTCAAAAGTCTACCCCTGCCATAGCAAAACCCGCTCTTGAAGAAGTAACCGTTACTCCACTAAAAGAGCTGGAACTTGAATTTCCTATCACTGTAAAAGATTTAGCGGTTAAATTACAGGAGAAGCCCTCAACATTGATTAAGATGCTTATGGATATGAGGATTATGGTGGGTATCAATCAGAGCATAGAGGAAGCCATTGCCAGCAAGATATGTGAAAAATATCATTATACGATTAAGATAGCTCCTGACCAGGAGGAACTGGCTTTACGTCTTCATAAACAGACGGATACTCCCGAAAATCTAAAACCCCGCTTTCCGATAGTGACCCTTATGGGCCACGTGGATCATGGCAAGACGTCACTATTGGATGCCATTAGAAAATCCAAAGTCGTGGATTCAGAGCATGGAGGGATTACCCAGCATATCGGAGCTTACAGAGTGATTCTTCCTCACGGCGAGATAACGTTCCTGGACACGCCTGGCCATGAGGCCTTTACGGCAATGCGCGCCCGTGGAGCCAGTATTACAGACATCGTCGTGCTGGTGGTGGCTGCGGATGACGGCATCATGCCTCAGACAGAGGAGGCCATTGACCACGCCCGTGCGGCTGGCGCTCCCATCATCGTAGCCGTCAATAAGATGGATAAGCCCCAGGCGGATATCGACCGCGTAAAAAAGCAACTTTCCAAGCATGAACTGACAGCAGAGGATTGGGGCGGAAAGACAATCACAGTCCCCGTGTCAGCAAAGACAGGCCAGGGTATCGATGATCTGCTCGAGATGATTCTTCTGGAAGCCCAGATGCTGGAGTTGAAGGCCAATCCTGACCGGCCAGCTTCCGGGGTGGTTATAGAATCAAAGATGGCCAAAGGCAGGGGGCCGGTAGCCACTTTACTCATTCATAGCGGCACGTTGCATCTCAATGAAAACATCATCGTCGGTACTCTTTACGGCAAAATTAGGGCCATGTTTAATGATAGAGGTCAATCCGTGACCAGCGCAGGTCCCTCTTCTCCTGTTGAGGTCTTGGGGGTTTCGGGTATTCCTGCGGCAGGAGAGCCATTTTTTGTGATCGAAGACGAAAAAGAGGCCAAGGAACTGGCTGCCGTGCGCATGGAAAAATTAAGGCTTCGCCAGATGAAGTCTGTCAAAAGAGTCAGCCTCGAGGATCTCCATGCGGAAATAGAGGCTGGAAAGATCAAAGAATTAAAACTCATCATAAAGGCTGATGTGCAGGGATCTTTGGAGGCTATCAAGGATACCCTAAGTAAGATCCAGGTTTCTGAGATCAAACTTGATGTCATTCATACGGGAGTAGGCAATATCAATGCCTCGGATGCTATATTGGCTGTTGCCTCCAATGCCCTTATCCTAGGATTTAATATTACACAGGATGAGCGCGCCAAAGAAATCGCGGCTAAGGAAGGCCTTGACATAAGGATATACAACGTCATCTATGAGCTGGCCAATGACATCAAGGCAGCTTTGGAAGGTATGCTTGAGCCTAAGATCAAAAAGGTCTTTGTAGGCAGGGCAGAAATAAGGAAGGTGTTTAAGCTTTCGAAAGCAGGGACGGTAGCTGGTTGTTTTGTAACGAAAGGTAAAATCAGCCGTAACAACCTCATCAACTTGGTCCGAAACGGCGAACCTGTCTTTGAGGGAAAAATATCTTCTTTGAAGCGTTTCAAGGACGATGTTCGGGAAGTCAATGAGGGGTTTGAATGCGGATTGACTTTAGCCGGATTTGATGATGTGCATGAAGGAGACCTCATCGAGGCGTTTGAGATAGAGAAGATAGCACGTAAACTATAGTTAAAATAATGTTAAAATCCCAAATCCCAATTTCCAAATCCCAAATAAATCCCAAATCCAAAATCCCAATGATCGAAACCTGCATGTTTGGAATTTTGGTCATTGGAATTTGGTGCTTATTTGGAATTTGGTGCTTGGAATTTGGAATTTAAAGAGCTATGAAGAAGTGCATATTAAGCGGAATGCGTCCGACGGGTAAGCTGCATCTGGGCCACCTGGTGGGCGCTCTGGATAACTGGGTCAAACTGCAGGAGGACTATCATTGTTTCTTTATGGTCGCGGACTGGCATGCCCTGATGTCCGAATATGAAAACACGAAAGATCTAAAAGAGAACATTCTGGATAATGTCGTGGATTGGCTTGCCTGTGGCCTCGACCCCAAGAGGAGCACTCTATTTATACAGTCCGAGGTCCCCGAGCACCTGGAATTATACATCATTTTTTCTATTATTACGCCCCTGGGTCTACTGGAGCGCTGCCCGACCTACAAAGAGCAGCTGCGGGAACTTGCGAATCGGGATTTGCATACTTACGGATTTCTGGGTTATCCTGTTCTTCAGGCAGCTGATATTCTCATCTATAAAGCTGAGATCGTTCCTGTCGGAGAGGACCAGCTTCCCCACCTGGAACTGACCAGGCAGATCGCCAGAAAATTCAATCATCTTTATAAAAAAGATTATTTTTCCGACCCTCAGGCGCTTTTGACAAAGACGCAGCGTCTTTTAGGGCTTGACGGAAGAAAGATGAGCAAGAGTTATAATAATTTTGTTGCGCTATCGGAGGAACCCTCTGTTATCCGAAAGAAAGTTGCAAACATGTTTACCGACCCTCAGAGGATTAAGTTGAGCGACCCCGGCCATCCGGATAAATGCAATGTGCATAATTATTATGCGGTCTTTGCGCCTGAGCGAAAGAAGGAAGTGGATGAGCTTTGCCGCAAGGCCCGGATCGGTTGCACGGATTGCAAGAAGGAGCTCAGCGAGAGGCTCATCAAGGTCTTAGAGCCTATCCAGAAAAAAAGAGATAAACTTCTTAAAGATAAGGGCGAGATCTTTAAGATATTAGAAGAGGGCAAAAGTAAGGCTCAGTCCATTGCACGCAAGACCTTGGCAGAAGTCAAAAAACTAATCAATTTATAAATGTCTTATAAAATTAAACTAGAGATATTCGAAGGTCCGCTTGATCTGCTCCTGTATCTGGTCAAGAAAGACCACCTCAATATTTACGATATCCCCATTGCCAAGGTCACCGAGCAGTATCTTGAATATTTGAATCTGATGCAGCTTCTGGATCTTAATATCGCTGGAGAGTTCCTGGTGATGGCAGCTACTCTCATGCAGATTAAGTCCAAAATGCTTTTGCCTGCCGAGCCTCAAGAGGTGCAGGAAGGCGAACCCGAGGACCCCCGCGAGGAATTGGTGAGGCGGCTACTCGAATATGAAAGGTTTAAAGAGATCGCTGAATCACTGCGTCAGAGAGAGACTGATCAGAAAGAGGTGTTTAAGCGGCCTAAAACACAGATAGAGAAAGAGCTCCCCGGCCAGGAGGGTGAGGTTTATTTTGAGGCAAGCATCTTTGATCTGATTAACGCTTTTACCAAAGCGCTGAAAGATGTTCCCAAAGAAGTTTTTTACGAAGTCATCAAGGATGAATTCACCATCGAACAGAAGATCCATGAGATCCTGCATCTTCTCCTGGAGAAGTCAGTCATCCAGTTATCCCAGCTGTTTGAAAAGTCAAAAAGCAAAATGGAGGTTATTGTTATCTTCCTGGCTATCCTGGAGCTGGTCAGGATGAAAGAGATTATCTGCCGGCAAAGAGAGCTGTTCCAGGATATCGAGATTTTAAGGAATAAGGAGAATATTATACCTTATGGCCGAAGAGACCAGAAAGACGCTTCTTAAGGGTCGAACCGAACCTTTCGTTCATAAGCCTCAAGAGACAGAAGAGGATGTAGTTCTCAACATTTCTTTAAGGCCTAAGAAATTATCTGAGTTTGTTGGTCATAAAGAGATTGTGGATAACCTCAAGATATCCATTCAGGCGGCAAAACAGAGGAAGGAGCCCCTGGAACACGTGTTATTAAGTGGCCCACCGGGATTAGGCAAGACATCGCTCGCCCACATTGTCGCTCATGAGATGAGCACCAAGATTACGGCCACATCCGGACCAGCTATAGAACGCGCTGGAGATTTGATAGGGATTCTCACGAACCTGGAAAAGGGGGACATCCTGTTTATTGACGAAATCCATCGGCTTTCTAAAGTGGTGGAAGAGTTTTTGTATCCGGCCATGGAGAGTTTTCAGATTGATTTTGTCATTGATAAAGGCCCTTATGCCAAGACTATTAAATTTAACCTTAAACCCTTTACGCTGGTGGGAGCTACCACGAGAAGTGGCTTATTGGCAGCACCCCTACGCGGCCGATTTGGCATATTTTATAATCTGGATTTTTATAAGATAGAAGACCTGGCAAAGATCATCAAGCATTCGGCCAAGATCCTGGGTATGGATATAGAAGAGGAAGCGGCTTTTGAGATCGCCAGACGCAGCCGGGGAACACCGCGTATTGCCAACAGGCTTTTGCGCAGAATCAGAGATTATGCCCAGGTCGCCAAAATAGCCACAGTCAACGCCGGATGCGCAGCCAAGACCTTGGACGAACTGGGGATTGACAAGGCAGGCCTGGATGATTTGGACCGTAAGGTGCTGAAGTTGATCCTGGAATCTTACTCAGGAGGGCCTGTGGGTGTTGAGGCCTTGGCAGCCAGCCTTAATGAAGAAGTCGATACCATCGCAGATACGGTTGAGCCGTACTTACTGAAAGCCGGATATCTCAAGCGAACCTCCCGCGGACGCCTGGCCACCAAATTGTCCTTTGAGCATTTCGGCCTCAAATACGAAAAACAACCAGAATTATTCTAAAGCGTTTCTAAACCCAATCTCAAAGCGTTTCTAATGTTATTCGTAAAACTGCTCTTTTGTCATGATAGGCGAATTTTGTGGGTCCTGCCCCCGCAGGAGACGGGGCACCCGCCGTTCCGATACGGCGGGGTGCCTTGGATTTTTTCGAAGGCCAGCGGGTCCTGCCCAAAGGTGTCATCTCATGGATCCCTGCGCCTGGTATCCCTGCGCCCGGTGTGGAGTTGACATCCTTTGGTCACTCGCTGGCAGCGTGAGAGTGCCTTGCTCGAAACCAGTCCAAGTCACCCACAAAATCTGATGTGTAATAAACAGGATAATTGGTTTTGAAAGCCCAGGAGGCATTATGATCAAATACATTGTTCTTGTTTTGGTTATATTTTGTTTGGCTTTTTTTATAATCACGTTCATCAGTGGGGTTTATAAGACCCGTTCCGTTATGAATATTTATGTGAATGAAATTTCGGCATTTGTCAGTTGTAAAACGATATATGAGGCAATCGATACTTACCACAAAGTGCACGGTCAATATCCGGCCAGTCTAAAAACCCTGGGTTCATCAAATTCTCCCTATATCTGCGAGGATTTAGCAGAAGGGAAAAGGCAGGGATACCGATACGTTTATGAACCAACTTCCTTGAAGTTTTTTGTTATGGCCAGTCCTCTTCAGTTTATCACTACGGGTCGTTTTTATTTTCATATAAACGAATTGAAGCGGATTACCATTTGCGATCAGGAGGGAAATTGCATGACGGAAAATCAATATTTGACTTACGTGAAAGGTCTTGTGAAAGAATGAATGGCTACGACTTAACAGGAGAATAGAATAAGAAAATAGGGGACGGTTCGATTTTTTACGGCTGGATTGGTTTGCACCTTGCCTTAAAGGAAAGGATAGGCAAGTGCCACCCTTCTGGGTGGATTTCGAACGGGGCGTGAAATATGAAGCATTCATTAAGATTAAAAACTATTGCCTGGATTATGGTATTGCTGGGTATTCTTTATGTGTATGCAGCGTTTTTAATCAGACATAGCGGCATTGATATAAGTAGCCGATACTATAAAATAATTTTATTTGAGAATTTAATTATGGGTATCAGTAATATCGTATTTGGTATCGGGTTAATAAAATCGCAGAAGTATGCGGTAGTTGGAACGATCCTTTTCGGCGCATTTGCATTCTTTTTGTATCTTTCCAAGCTGACCTTTTTTGGGGGTTTTAGGTTTATTCTGCTGCAGATATTTTATGCCTTAGCCTTTTATTTTGCGGTGCAAGAGGCAAAACAAATCCGGCCTAACAAATAGAATTGCTAATCAGCTCCCTTGAGCTAGGAGCCAGGAACTCAAGAACGTTAACTATGCACTTACTATTGCATACCTGTTGCGCGCCGTGCATGATATATCCTCTGGAGCGTTTAAAAGAGAAAGGATACAACGTGAGGGGATATTTTTACAACCCTAACATCCATCCCTTTAGTGAATACAAAAATCGTTTGAAAGCGGTAGTAGATTTCAGCCACAAGCATAATTTGGAGATGGTTCACCCGGAATACCATCCAGAGGAATTCTTTCAGGCCGTGAATTTAAAGGAGGAGAGGCCCGAGAGATGCGCTATATGTTGGTCCTTAAGACTTCAAAGGTGCGCTTTGGCTGCAAAAGAAATGGGCTGCGCTTATTTTTCTACGACCCTGCTGGTCAGTCCCTATCAGGACCAGGAGAAACTCAAAAGCATAGGGAGTGAAATCTCCCGCGAAACAGGAGTGGGATTTTTTTATGAAGATTTTCGGCCGGGTTTTAAAAAAGCGCATGAGCAGGCCAAGAGTGAAGGTATCTATTGCCAGAAATATTGCGGGTGCCTTTATTCGGAAATAGAGCGATGCAGGAAATCGGAAAAACATTAATTGTCTTCGGAATTATCTTAATAGGCCTCGGGGTTTTATTAACATTTTTCAACAAGATGCCTTTTTTGGGAAAACTCACCGGAGATATAAATGTCCCCTGGAAACTTCCAGGAGACATTTATATCCAAAAGAAGAATTTCACTTTTTATCTTCCTATTATGACATCCATATTGTTAAGCCTTATCCTTTCTCTCGTATTTTGGCTATGGTCTCGCCGATGAAGTCTGTCTGGAGAATCCTTTCTCTCATTTTTATTATTCAGGTTAGTGCCTCAACCTTTCAGTATGTAGCTTGCCAGGAAGAGTCACGTTACGTGCGCGTAGCTGTTTTTCAGGAGGAGCGTAGCCTGCGCGTTAAATTGAAAGCACCCTTTGAAATAACGGATTCTTCGGGGAAGGTTATCTTAAGTGGGAATTCCTTGAGAACGACGGTGATTGCCCAAAAGGGTGGGATCGCTTTGGCAGGAGAGTTTTTTAATGTTTCTTCCCTTATCATTCGGGTCGACGACCACAGCTTTATCAGCGTGAATGACCGATTATTCCGGGGCGAGATACACTTTTTAAGAGGCAAGAAAGACACCCTGACCGTGGTCAATCGCATTGACATAGAAGATTACGTCAAAGGGATCCTCTATCACGAAGCCTCACATTATTGGCCTATGGAGGCTTTGATGGCCCAGGCCGTAGTTTCTCGGACATATGTTTTGTATCAGATGGAGAAAAATAAGGCGAAAGATTTTGATGTCACCAGTGACATCTATTCTCAGGTTTACGGAGGCAGGACCTCTGAACGCTATCGGACCAACAGGGCTGTGGAGCAAACGAAAGGAAAAATTCTTAATTTTAAAGGAAAGGTTTTTCCGACTTTTTTTTCAGCCACTTGCGGGGGGCACACGGAAGCGTCTTTTGCCCTCTGGAAGATAGATATTGCACCTCTTAAAGGTGTTGTGTGCGGATTCTGCAAAGACTCTCCGCATTTTAGATGGCATTACGTTTTGACGCTGGATGAGATCCAGGAAAAGTTAGAGCAAGGAGGTATCCAGACAGGCCCCATAAAATATTTGGCGATATCAGGACGCAATGAGTCTGGAAGGGTCAGAGACCTTAAGATCATAACTGCCGACAGAGAAATGAAAGTTGCGGCCAAGGACTTTAGGAATCTGATCGGCGTAAATATCATAAGAAGCACCCGTTTTAACGTAAATGTTGTCAATCAAGACGCTGTCTTTGAAGGAACTGGCTGGGGGCATGGCGTTGGACTCTGTCAATGGGGTGCTTATTTTATGGCCAAGCAGGGCCGCACCCATGAGCAGATCCTTAAGTATTATTATCCGGGTTCACGAATCAGCCATTACTGAATGCCAATGTTAGAACTTTCTAAATTTGATTACATCCTGCCAAAGGGGTTGATCGCTCAATATCCCCTTAAAAAGCGCGATACAGCAAAGCTGCTGGTTTTAAACAGAAAGAAGGGCACCATCGAACATCGTGGCTTTAGGGACATCCTTGAGTTTCTGCATAAAGATGACCTTTTAGTCTTAAACAACACCAAGGTTCTCCCAGCGCGACTGCAGGGGTTTAGATCAACCAAGGGGAAAGTGGAGGTTCTGCTCCTTGAAAATCTGGCAACCAATCGTTTTAAGGCTTTCATCAAACCTAGCCGGGTCAAGGTAGGAGAAAAGATTATTTTTGACTCTGGAAAGGTCTCTGGTGTAGTATGCGGGAAGAATGAGATTGCCTTCAATATCCTTGATTCAAAGAGCATATACGAACTGGGCGTGATGCCACTTCCACCTTATATAAAAAGAAGGCCTGAGGAATCGGATCGTATCTCTTATCAGACGGTTTACGCAAAAGTCCCGGGTGCTATCGCTTCTCCTACGGCCGGATTGCATTTTACAAGAGAATTTATCGGTAAAATAAAATTGCAAGGTGTACGTGTCGCTCATTTGACTTTGCATGTCGGCGTGGGGACATTCCAGCTGGTCAGGGTTCAAGATATTACGCAACATCAGATGGAACAAGAGTATTTTAGGATTCCTGAAAGAACCCACCGACAAATAAAAAGAGCTCGCAGTTGCCAAAGTCATATTATGGCCGTAGGCACAACCAGCCTCCGCGCCCTGGAAACCTATGCATCCGGCAGACAAGAGGGGTACACCGATTTATTTATTTATCCAGGTTACCGATTCAAGCTGGTGGATTCTCTTTTGACTAACTTTCATCTTCCCCGTACCACTCTCTTTATGCTGGTGTGCGCCTTTGCTGGGGAGAAATTGATTAAAAAAGCCTATCAGGAGGCTATTTCTAAGAAATACAGGTTTTATAGTTATGGTGATGCGATGCTAATCGTCTAGTGTGATTATGTTTAAACTCCTTCATCAAGACAAAAACAGCAGGGCGCGGCTGGGGAGGCTAATTACGAGCCGCGGAGAGATTGCCACTCCCTGTTTTATGCCGGTTGGGACGCAAGGCACAGTCAAGGCCTTATCCGTTGAGGAATTGGAGGAGGCGAAGGCACAGATTTTATTATCCAATTCGTATCACTTGTTCCTTCGGCCAGGGATGGAGGTGATCCGAAAAGCAGGCAGCCTCCATAATTTCATGTCCTGGAAGAAACCGATATTGACGGACAGCGGAGGTTATCAGATTTTTAGCCTAGCGCTTTTAAGAAAGGTCTCTGATCCGGGGGTTGAGTTCCAGTCGCATATCGACGGTCTGAAGCATTTTCTGACTCCTGAGGATGTCGTAAAGATCCAGAGAGATTTAGGTTCTGATATCATGATGCCGCTGGATGAATGCGTGCATTATCCTTGTGCCAAGGATCATGCTGAGATAGCCATGCGGCGCACCTTGGATTGGGCCAGAAGGTCTCTGGCGGTTGAGCGCCCCAGAGAAATTCAGTCTCTGTTTGGGATTATCCAGGGAGCGACGTATGAAGATTTGCGCAAGGTTTGCATCGAGCAGATGCTCGAACTGGATTTTGACGGTTATGCCATAGGTGGAGTTTCGGTTGGCGAGCCGATGAATTTAAGATATAATATAGTCAACCTTGTCGTTGATTTACTACCAACGCAAGTACCCCGATACCTGATGGGTGTTGGCGTGCCCCAGGATATCATCGAGGCTGTCGGTGTTGGCGTGGATATGTTTGACTGTGTTGTGCCCACGCGCTACGGCAGGAATGGTACGGCTTTTACCAGTGAGGGAAAAATCACCATCCGTAATGCTCCCTACACAGAA
>Ga0209427_10002845_pt1 | contig 20296 bp, 16 predicted proteins | sample DeeMarSWOR136_30_FD_187465 | JGI IMG/M metagenome (GOLD analysis project Ga0209427, IMG submission 187465) | Marine sediment microbial communities from White Oak River estuary, North Carolina - WOR-1-36_30 (SPAdes) (version 2) | ecosystem: Environmental > Aquatic > Marine > Intertidal zone >...
TTCTAAGAGTATTTCGCTCTTCTGGTTGGGATAAAAATACACCTTACCTGTTATGTTTTTTCTCTCATAATCGCTGTTTTCTCTGATAGTATTTTCTCCGTGATTGTTCCACTCGAATCCATCTGATCTGTCAAAAGAGGCAAAGCCGGAGAAAAAGACATTTTTCCAATTAATCGCGCCTGAGGAAGAAATATTTAAGGAGTCGTTGCTTCCATAAAGCGTTTTCAGAGAAAAAAAGGGAGGATTGGGTCTTCTGGTAATGATATTAATAACTCCCCCGAGTGCATTGGGACCGTAAAGAACAGAAGAAGCTCCTTTGACAACTTTTATATTCTCAACTTCTTCAGCAGGGATGGTCTTAAGGTCAAATGAATTAAAAAAGGGCTCATAAATCGGTATTCCATCATAAAGCAAAACAATTCTCTGGCTTTCAAATCCTCGGATTTTTATCCTGAATTCGTTTTTTGAGCCAGAAGAGATGAATGTCCCAGAAGTATAAGAAAGGACTTCAGAGAGGTCTTTAGGAGATAAGGATTCAATTTTTTCTCTCTTAATCAAAGACGTGGTGGATAGGGGGAGATCTTTGGGTAAGGGGGCCTCTACGACTATCTCTTCTGTGATGATTTTTTGTTTTTCCTTCTCTTTCTGATCCTCTTCCTGAGCAGCTAAGGTTGAGGAGGAAGAGGAGGAGTAGGAAGAAGAAGAGAATGAGTAAGGGCAGATGAATGAGAAGAAGCAAAATAAAGAAAAGATAAGTATGCCGACTTGAAAGAGTTTGATCCGATTCTGATTATATGCAGCTAACATCCTTGTTCCGATAAATATTTTGTTTTATAAAGGAAATTTCTAATGTAAGGAGCTAAAGAATATTTGTCAAATCAATTAATTCTTGGTGTGCTTGGCCCCCGAGGTTAAGCTTTATCCAGAATGGAAGGTAAAATCTTTTATTCATTATGGCCCCAGAACTCCTCCTCCTTTGTTAATCCGGCAAGAGCATAACAGCGAATGTTTGAAGAGTCAAATGATTGAATTTTATAGCTTATTTAAACTTAAGGTTTTTCTCCCTTAAAATTCTCAAACCAGCCTTTCGCATTTACAAAATTGCCGATACTGATTAAGTAAGAAATCTTTTTATTAAAGAGAATCAATATTTAATTTGTGATTAAAATTTGTGTCATTTTTTGGATTACTGCAATCAATAATGATAGTTTTAATTCTTAATCTTAAACAAAACTACGCTAAAAAATGCGGAAAGCGCATATCTTTGCTCCGTATTGACAATCAACAAGAAATAGGTAATATTTAATATGTGTAAATTTTATACATTATTAACGAAGATATAGTGAAAACGGAGCAAAGGAAATATGAATTTCTCAAAAGAAATTTTATTATTTTATTTCTTGTTTTATCTTTAGTTCCACTATTAACCGTTTCCCTTATTTCCTATTTTAGTTTCAAAAATTCCCTTCATAATACTATTTCAACTCATCTTTTTGAGATAGCCAAAAATAAAGGAATTGCTCTCCAAAAATGGTTGTTTGAGCGCCATACGGATGCAGAAGTCTTTGCCCAGTCACCAACAGTAGTGGAATCATTGGCAGCTATAGTAAATCCAAAAAATGATTCTCTTACTAAAGAAAAATATTACTTAACTGCAAAAAAATATCTCCAGCTTGTAAAGAATAAATATGATTCTTACGATGAAATTTTTATTTTAGATGAAAATGGCCAAATGCTTATCTCTACGGAAAAGATGGAAAATATTGAGGTGAATGAAGACTATTTTCATGAAGCAATAATTGGAGGAACTTTCAATACAAACATATTCCTATCTCCGCTGACTCACAGACCAACCATGGTTGTCGCAGCTCCAATAATAGATTCCCAGGAAGAGATACTAGGAGTATTAGTTGAAAGAATCAAATTAGATGTTATTAACAAATTAATGAGAGAAATTGAGATCGGAAAAACAGGCGAAAGCTACCTGGTTAACAAAGAAGGTTATTTTCTTACAGAGTCAAAATTTGAACCTGGCCATACGCTAAAAAAGAAAATATCAACTAAAGGAACGCAAGAATGCAAAAAAGGAAAAAGTAGCGTAGGAGAATATATTGATTATCGAGGTAAAAAAGTCTTAGGTGCTTATTTTTGGATTCCAGAAATAGAATGGTCCTTAATGGTTGAACAGGATCGTTCTGAAGCGTTTCAAGAAATACAACATTTGAAAAATATAATATTTATCATCGGTTTAATAACCATAATTGTAATTGTTATTTTTACCCTTTTAGCTTCTGGGAAAATTGTTGAGATGTTAAAGAGGTATGACCAACAATTTAAAAAACAACAGAAGCAAGTAATGAGAGCTGAGAAATTAGCTGCTATGGGACAGCTGGCAGCTGGTGTAGCTCATGAAATAAACAATCCTCTGGGAGGGATCTCAAACTGTATAAAGCTAATCTCAACTAAGATAAATAAGCCTAATCCGAAGCCAAAAGATTTCAGGGATTCAATTAAGTATCTACGGACTTCTGAACAAGAATTGAATCGGTGCATAAGGATTGTACGGAATTTTCTTACTTTTTCAAAGCGACCAAATCTCCACCCTGTCTTGATAAATATTAACACTGTTATCCAGGAATTAATAGCTCTAATAGAGCCTCAAGCTACAGTCCAAAATATAATGATATCTAAAGAATTAGAAGCAGATTTGCCTCAGCTAATGGTTGATGGCCAACAAATCCATCAAGCTTTAATGAACATAATCTTAAATTCTTTAGAAGCCATGCCAAAAGGTGGAAAATTAAAAGTACGTTCTGGATATGATCAAAGAGATGAAACTATCAAAATAGAAATTACTGATACTGGCCATGGAATCCCAGAAGAAAACTTACCTCGCCTGTTTGAGCCATTTTTTAGCTCCAAACCAGAAGGAATGGGGACTGGTTTAGGGTTGTCTATTGTCTACGAAGTTATAGATGAACACAATGGAAGCATAGAAGTGGAGAGTGAAGCCGATAAGGGAACGACTTTTATCATCAAACTACCTACTAATGAGGAAATATAAATGTCTAATAAAATTAAAGCCTTAGTTGTAGATGATGAAGCTGTCATGAGGGATACTATGTCAGACTGGTTAAGGGAAAAAGGATATAATGTCGCAACAGTTTGTAGCGGAATGGAAGCAATTGAAAAAATTAAGACAGAGTCTTTCAATGTCGCTTTTGTGGATATGAAGATGCCAGGTTTGGATGGAATAGAAGTCCTTCGAGCCGTGAAAAGAATTAATCCTGATACAGCAGTTATAATCATGACTGCTTACGCAACTATTGAAACAGCTATTAGAGCTATGAAAGAAGGAGCTTATAATTATTTAGTTAAGCCATTCTCATTGGATGAGGTCGAATTAATAATGAAAGCGGTAGTAGAATACCAAGAATTATTGGCTGAAAACATTCTATTGCGACAACAGCTAGAAGATAGATACAGCCTAAAGAACATAATTGGCAAAAGTCAACAAATGAAGGAAATTCTGGAATTAGTTGAAAACATAGCTGATAGCAATTCAACCGTATTAATTCAAGGCGCAAGCGGAACGGGTAAGGAAGTGATAGCTCGGCTCATTCATCTAAAAAGCCTCCGCCGAGATAAACCTTTCATTGCTGCTAATTGTGCTGCTATCCCCAGGGAACTGTTAGAAAGTGAATTATTTGGACACGAAAAAGGAGCTTTTACAGGTGCGACTTATGCTAAAAAAGGCCGGTTTGAATTAGCCGCCGGAGGAACCCTTTTTCTCGACGAAGTTGGAGAGATGAGCCTTAGTGCCCAAATTAATTTATTGCGAGTCCTTCAGGAGAGAGAACTTAGAAAGGTAGGTGGTACAGAATTAATAAAAATCGATGTTCGAATTATCGCCTCAAGTAACAAAGATTTAGAACAAGAAGTTAAAGAGGGAAGATTTAGAGAGGATCTATTTTATCGTTTAAACGTAATCATGATATCTCTTCCCAGGTTAAAAGAAAGAAAAGAAGATATCCCCCTTTTAGTTGATTATATGTTGACAAAGTACGGTTTTGAATCAGGAAGAGGCAAAAAATCTATAACTAAAGAAGGCCTGGATTTGTTGATGAAGTATGACTGGCCCGGAAACATTAGAGAATTAGAAAATGTAATTGAACGATTAAGTATTTTATGTAAGGACAAAGTTATCAAACCTGAATATTTACTCCAAAATATTAAAAAAGAACCAAAAGGAGAGCTGAGTATTTTTATTCCTGATAAACCATTAGAGGAAATCGAAAAGCAATATATTTATGAGGTGCTAAAAGAAAATAACTGGAATAAAAGCAAGAGTGCTAAAATTTTAGGAGTAGAGAGAAAAACTCTCTATAATAAGATTGATAAATATAATTTAAAAGAAGCTGATTAGAATAATTATATATTGTGTAAAAATTACACATTTAGGAACTATCCCTGAAGAAATATTATACATACCCAGCTTAAGCTGTCTCTATCTTCAAAAAACCACTTAAGAATTAATATCTCTGTAACTATCTAAAATTCAGAAACTTAAAACATCTCTCTATCTACCGTTCTTGTCCAATCAATTGTTGGCACATCTCTTGCCATTATAAATCCTAGTGTGCGCTGCGGAAAATGAAGTGTCCCTTTTATTATGAAGAAACAAGAATGAGATATTGCAAAGTATCCGAGAAGAAAATAATGATTCCCAGTCGATCAAGCAAAGAAAAATATTGCACTAGCAAAGATCATCTTAAATGTCCAATTTATTTAGGGCATATCGTAAAGAAGAAAAAATGATTTTGGAATATATATTTCCCCCCGTAATAAATGGCGTTTTGCCATTTTCTCCAGGGAAAAAAGATCACTTTTATCAAATTTATTTATAAAGAGGCTCTTGGTCAAATAATAGAAAAAAGGGAATAGAGAATCTAAATATGGGAGTGAATCAATGCGCTCTTATTATTCTAAAATTGAATCCTTAATAAAGAAACATAGTTCTGAAAGAAAGGCCTTATTGCCTATTCTACGAGACATTCAGGCCGAATACAATTACTTGCCTCAAGAGGCACTGATTTTAGTTTCTGAATGCCTTAATATTCCATTAATTGATATTGTTGGTGTCGCAACTTTTTATAGGGCTTTTAGCCTCGAGCCCAGGGGCAAGCATACTGTCACCGTTTGTCTTGGAACCGCTTGTCATGTTAGAGGTGGACCTAAAGTCTTAGAGGAATTCGAAAGGAAACTGAACATCATGACAGGTCACACGACTGAAGATAAAGAATTTACATTAGAAACTGTAAACTGTTTCGGATGCTGTGCTATAGGGCCTGTAGTGGTTGTTGACAGGAATTATTATGCTCAAACAAACATAAAAAATGTTGATTCGATCTTGAAAAAATACCGAAAGAAAGAAGCGAAACCATGAGAGAGATAAAAATACAAAGCATAAAAGACTTAGCCGCATTAAGAGCTGAAATAAAAAGGAAAAATAGTACTTATGAAACTTATGTTGTTATCTCGAATGGAACATGTGGACAGGCACGCGGCTCTGAAAAAATTGTTCAAGCTTTTCAAAAAGAGATAAAAAGGCAAAAAATTCAGGATAAAGTTAAAATAAGAGCGACAGGCTGCCACGGTTTCTGTGAAGTCGAACCTAACATCGTTATTCTTCCTGAAGGAATTTTCTATCAAAAGCTTTCACCAAAAAGTGTTAAAGAGATAGTTTCACAAACAATACTAAATAATAAAATTATTGATGATCTTCTTTACATCGACCCCAGCACAGGTAAAAAATTCATTTACGAAAAAGAAATTCCTTTCTATATCAAGCAGCAACGAATTGTTTCGGGTAATAATATTTATGTTGATCCAACTATTATTGATGATTATTTGGCTGTTGGAGGATATAAAGCCTTAAGCAAAGTTTTATCTGAAAAAACTTCTGAAGAAGTTATCGAAATAGTTAAAAACTCAGGTTTAAGGGGAAGAGGAGGAGCGGGATTTCCTACAGCTTACAAATGGAAAATCTGTAAAGATGCAGTAAACAGCGATTTTAAATTCATTATCTGCAACGCTGATGAGGGAGATCCTGGGGCTTATATGGATAGAAGCTTATTAGAGGGTAATCCTCACAGTGTCTTAGAGGGGATGATAATCGGAGCTTATGCTATTGGAGCCAATCAAGGATATATTTATGTACGAGATGAATACCCTATAGCCGTTAAGCACGTCACTATAGCCATAGAACAAGCTAGAAAATATGGTTTTCTTGGGAAGAACATATTAGGCTCTAATTTCGATTTTGATATAATCATCAGCATGGGTGAAGGAGCATTTGTTTGCGGCGAAGAAACTGCTTTGATTGCTTCTATCGAGGGGAGAAGAGGTGAGCCCCGACAAAGACCACCTTATCCAGCACAAAAAGGATTATGGGGAAAACCCACAAATATCAACAACATTGAGACCTGGGCAAATGTTCCCTTAATAATAAACAAAGGAGCAGATTGGTATTCAAAAATTGGAACTAAAGGAAGCAAAGGAACAAAAATATTTTCTTTAGTTGGAAAAATAAATAATACTGGTCTGGTCGAAGTTCCCATGGGGATTACTCTTCGTGAAATTATATACGATATAGGAGGAGGTATTCCAGGAGGAAAAGAATTCAAGGCAGTTCAAACTGGAGGTCCTTCAGGTGGATGCATGCCCAAAGAGCTATTAGATTTACCAATTGATTACGAAGGTTTGACTGAAGCAGGCTCAATAATGGGTTCTGGCGGAATGATCATCATGGATGAGAACACGTGCATGGTGGATATTGCCAAATATTTCCTGAATTTCCTCCGAGATGAATCGTGTGGAAAGTGTCTTTCCTGCCGAGAAGGAACTCACAGAATGTGGGAAATTGTAACTGATATTTCAGAAGGGAAAGGCGGAGATCTTGAACTGCTCGAACAATTAGCCCAAATAGTAAAAGATGCTTCCATGTGTGGTCTGGGTCAAACCGCTTCAAATCCAGTTCTATCAACCCTTAGATATTTTAAAAAAGAATACGAAGATCATATTAAATACAAGAGGTGTCCGGCATCAGTCTGTAAAGAAATCGTCTCTTCACCTTGTCAACACATTTGTCTGATTGACCAAGAAGCTTCAGTTTATATTGCCTTAATCGCTCAAGGAAAATTTGAAGAAGCTCTGAATATCATAAGAAAAGACAATCCTTTGCCGTCAGTTTGCGGACGTGTTTGCCACCATCCATGTGAAACTGTGTGCAGCGCGGCAGAAGCAGGAGAACCAATAGCCATCCGTTCCTTAAAACGATTTATCACGGATTGGGCAATTGAAAGAGGCTGCCAAACTCACAATAAACAAAAAAAGCCAAAAAAGAATAATAAGGTGGCTGTCATTGGAGCTGGCCCTGCAGGATTAACTGCTGGCTACTATTTAAGCCAAAATGGATATCGAGTGACTATCTTCGAGTCCTTACCGGTCCCGGGTGGAATGTTAGCGATGGGCATTCCAGAGCATAGATTACCCAAAAACATATTAAACTTTGATATTGAAAACATAATAAAATCAGGTGTAACCATAAAAACAAATATGGCTTTAGGCAAGAATTTTTCTATTGATGATCTTTTTAAAGAAGGGTATAAAGCTATATTTATTGCTATAGGAGCTCATAAGTCAATGAAGCTAGACATTCATGGCGAAAATACAGAGGGTGTTATTCAAGCCATAGAACTACTCAAAGAAGTCAATTTAGGAAGAGAAGTAGAGCTGGGTGAAAGGGTAGGAATTATTGGCGGGGGGAATGCAGCTGTTGACGCGGCTCGAGTTGCCATACGGAACAAGAAAACTAAAAAGGTTTCAATATTATACAGAAGGACAAGAAAAGAGATGCCTGCTTTCGAAGAAGAAATAGACGCTGCCGTCGAAGAAGGAATTGACATCCAATTCTTAGTAGCTCCAACTAAAATTGATACAAAAAATGGAAAAGTCATTGGAGTGGAATGCATTCGTATGAAATTAGGCGATATAGATGCCAGTGGCAGAAGGAGACCTATTCCTATCAAAGGCACTGAATTTACGATAGAATTAGATAACCTCATTCCCGCAATCGGAGAAATGCCTGATATTTCATTTCTAACCAATAAAGACAATCTAAACATCTCAAAATGGAACACTATAGTGATTGATGAAGAAACCTTTTTAACTAACCGTAAAGGCGTCTTCGCCGGCGGAGATGCTGTAACAGGCCCAAGAACTGTAGTAGAGGCAATAGCCGCAGGGAAATCAGCTGCTGAATCTATTGAAAAATATCTAGAAGGGAAAAGCTTAACAAGGGAATACAAGCTAAGGAGGCCATCTATATATGTCGCGCCTGTTGAGCTGACTGATGAAGAATTACAGGATGCCAAAAGACCCAAAATGCCGAAGTTGCCCATAAAGGAAAGGAAGAAAAACTTCAAAGAAGTAGAGTTAGGCTTAACTGAAGAAATGGCCATTAAAGAAGCAAGGCGTTGCCTGAGATGTGAATTAACAACCGAAGAAGGAAAAAAAGCGATAGAGCGGCAAAAAGCGGCTTCATAAAAAATCTTTAGAAGTAACAGAATGAGGCGCGCAGCAAGCGAGGATTTGTATTATAGAATAGTCCTTATTCCATCAAGGCAATTTATAAAAACTAGCTGATACTGCCTCTTATCTCCTTCCTACTATAGGCTTATTAAGAGTTATAAACACTCCTATCCATCTGAGTACTTTCTTCAATAATCATTTTTCTACATCTTTATTATTGATCTGAGCTAAGTATTTTAAATTTAGAAATTCTTTAGTATCAAAGCTTCGGGTCTGTATAAATATGCATATTTAAGTTGATAATTTTTAGCCATAAGTTAAAAATTAATGTAGAAGAGTAGATTTCGATGCTGAACGTTAAAGAAGTTAAGGCAAAGAGCATTCTCAATAAATCAAAAATTTTTGATTATTGCCTCAATCCCTACACCGGCTGCGAGCACGATTGCACATACTGCTATGCAAGCCTATTCATGAGGCGATATTCTGGACATGAAGAGCCTTGGGGTGAATTTGTGGATGTTAAGATCAATGCTCCCAAGCTCCTGAAAAAACAGCTTGAGGGGGCAAAAAAAGGCATAATTTGGATTTCATCTGTTTGCGATCCCTATCAGCCTTTGGAAGCAAAATACGAACTAACAAGGCAGTGCTTGAAAGAGCTGATAGTGAAGCAGTTCCCCGTTAATATTCAGACAAAATCAATCCTTGTTTTACGTGACCTTGATTTACTCCTCCAGTTTGAGGAAATTGAGGTGGGATTTACGATAACAACAGATGACGAGAGGATAGCAAAGCTATTCGAGTCAAGAGCATCGTCGGTAAAAGAGAGGCTAAACGCCCTTGATAAAATTCACTCCAAGGGAATAAGAACATTTGCCTTTGTCGGTCCCGTGCTCCCAGGAAATCCCCAAAAACTTGCAGAACTTCTAGATGGAAAGACGGACAAGATCTACATAGATAAAATGAACTATTTATACTCAATAAGAAGATTTTATCATCAACAAGGCTTAGAGGAGGCAACTACAGATAAGTTCTTCCTCGAGTATAAGCAAAGGCTTCTTAATGAATTAAAGAAGAGAAAAATGAAGTTCGAAGTGCTGTTCTAATTCTTCTAAAAAAAACCGCAGCCACACCTACATTATTTGCTAATTCCTGCGGGGAATTTATAAGACCAATCCTAAATCACTCAAACTCCTTCATTGCTTTGATCAAAGCGTTTTCGATAGGTTTTTCGCCCATCCAATGGCCTGCGCCTTCAGCGATAATCAGCTTTGATTTAGGAAGTAGTTTATGAAGCCTGTAGGCGGTGATAGGAGGACAGATAACATCATACCGTCCATTTATTATAATAGTCGGAATATGGGAAATCTTTCCGGCATCTTCGAATAGCTGCCCCTCTTCCAGAAAACATCCGTTTGCCATGTAAAAGTTTTCAAAAAGGCCAAAAGCATAGGGATTACTATTCTTTATCCAGTTTTTTATCACCTCATCAGGGACTTCTAATCCACTGATTTTGCCTTCGTATTTAGCCCAGGCTCTGCTGTATTTAGCCTTATCAGCCTGGCTTCCCTCCTTGATCAATCGGAAAAGATAATCAGGTAAAGGCCACCTCGACGGCTCGGGTAATGCAGAAAGCAATGCATCGTAAATTTCAGGAAAATACCGTCCTACTCCGCCGTGGTAAAAGTGATCTATCTCTTCCTTTGTTGCCATAAAAACTCCTCTGAGCACCATAGCGCTCACGTTTTCTGGGTAAGCCTCGGCGTAAGCTAGGCCCAGCGTAGTACCCCACGAACCCCCGAAGAGGATGATCTTTTCGAGTTTCAAGCGCTTTCTGAGGCGCTCGATATCTTCAACCAGGTTCTGAGTTGTGTTCTCTTTGATTTCCCCATAGGGTTTTGACTTTCCGGCACCGCGCTGATCACTAAGAACCATGAGAAATTTATCCGGATCACAAAAACGACGCATGTAGGCTGAAGAACTTCCTCCCGGCCCACCGTGGAGGAAAAACACCGGTTTTCCTTCGGAATTCCCTGAGAGTTCGTAATAGATTTCATGGATTTCGGAAACCTTAAGATAACCGGATTGAAAGGGCTCGATCGGGGGCCAGAGCCTTGTTTCTTCTACAGGATTTTTGGCGCCCTGACAAGCATCCAAGAAAAATGCAAATAAAGAGATTATGCTCAAAAAGATTAAAATGGTCCAACTGTTTCTTTTCATCCTAATTTACCTCCAAAGAAAAATAATGCGCATAATCGCCAAACATCATAATAGCGCAGCAAAAGACTCCCCAACAAATAGAAATGTGGTCAGGCATTTTTATGACCTAATGTTCATAGAAAAAATGAAGCCCATTTCTCCAGATGATGATAAAGTCTGACCTCAAGAGTACAATAAAGATTCAAGTCTTGTTATTTATCGTACCAGTGGTCTTGGAGAACAGAAGCATTCTTTGTGAATTCCTGGTCGCCAACTTTAAGAACAATCTTATACTCGCCTAACGGCACAGGATCATAAGCGTAGTTTATATCCAGAGGTCTCCGAATTCCAAAGGCTCTATACCGCTGTATTCGTTGCCGGACTTCCTTTTTTTCTTCCTCTGTTCGTTCTCGGCGCTGCGTCATATCCCAAACGACTTTGTTTATTCCCGCAGCACCTTTGCCTTTCACTATATTGATAAATTTATCACCTTTGTAAATAGTTACTTCTACCTCACCTTTGACTTTGTTTTTCAGGTAATAATTGATCGCGATGCCAACGGGTTCGCTCTCCCCCTCAAAATTGGATGAGCTGGAAACGTTGAATTTATTGTTTATCCATCTCACTTTAGATTCTATGTCAAAAACATGTACATCTTCAGAAAGAATTTTAGGTGTTAATTCTTGAAGTGGAGTAATATCAGTAATAAAAAATCCGCGGCCATGTGTAGCCACGACAAGATCATTCTCCCTGGGGTGAATCAGCAAGTCATGGACTGGCTGGGTGGGCATGTTGATTTTCATCTTAGTCCAATTTTTGCCGCCGTCTAGGGAGACGTACACCGCAAACTCAGTCCCTACAAACAGGAGATTCGGCTTTTTGTGATCTTCTCTTATGACATTGATAGGTTCATCTGGCAAATTAGAGGCTATGGAAGCCCATGTCTCTCCATAATCCGTTGTTTTATACAGGAATGGTCTGAAATCATCCCTCCGATAGCCAGTATATGAAACATAGGCAGTGCCGGCATAATGGTGGGAGGCGATGACTCTGCTAACCCAGTATCCAGGATTCCCTTTTATGCGGTCGTTAAGCTTTTTCCAGTTTTTACCGCCATCTCTTGAAATCCAGACATTGCCGTCGTCTGTTCCAACCCAGAGCACACCTTCCTCAAGAGGTGACTCATCAATGGTTGTTATCGTACAATACTGAATACCTCCAGCCCCGCCTTTTCCAGTAATAAGCTTCCTCGGATCATTAGTAGTCAGGTCCGGGCTGATTTCTTCCCAGGATTCACCTCGGAAGGATGACCTCACCAGTATGTTTCCTCCGTGATAGATAACATTGCTGTTGTGCGGAGATATTAATATGGGAGAGTTCCAGTTCCAGCGAAGATCAGGTTTCTTTTTTTGATAAGCAATTTCTTTCCTCTCCCCGGTTTTCAGGTCTAATCTTGAAAGAGGACCGAACTGGGATTCATTATAAAGGTAACGATTGTTACTCGTATCGAACACGTTATACATTCCATCACCGCTCCCTACCCTTTGCCAATCTTCAAGCCTAATCGGTTCGCCGTTACGCTTTGTGCTGGGACCCATGAGTGAACCGTTGTCCTGGGTACCACCGGCGACATTATAAGGATAGGACATATCCACACCAACTGTATAAAGCTGGGCTAAAGGCATAAAGTCAGGATGATACCAGTTTTTGCCACCGTCATAGGTTATGCCCATACCATGGTCATAGCCCAAAAGCATGTGATTCGAATCTTCAGTGTCTATCCATAAGGCATGATCATCACCCCCAAATCCCAGAGGACGCCTCTTCCATGTTTTGCCTCCATCCGTTGTCCCCCAGGAAGCAGCGCTCAGGACATGGACAACTTTGTCGTCATTGGGGTCGATTATTATTTGACCATAATAATATGCGGGTTCACCGCCAATACTTTCCCCGTCCGGGCTTACTTTTTTCCATGTTTTCCCGGCATCATCAGAACGGTAGACTTCGCCACCGATCATCCCTCGACTTGATTTCCCCTCGAGTAATTCTTTTTCCCGTTCCTCATCCGACATTTTTGGTTTATTAGCATTTTCGATGGTTACATACAGAATGTCCGGATTTTTCCTGTAGATATCGATACCAATGCGCCCGAGCATTCCAGTCGGAAGCCCGCCGCCGAGTTTTGTCCACGATTTGCCTCCGTCAATAGTTTTATAAACACCGCTTCCTGGTCCTCCCAGGTTAAAAGTCCATGGCTTTCGCTCTTTATCATACGTTGCAGCATAGAGTATTTCAGGATTACTCGGGTGCATGGCAACATCCACCGCGCCGATGTTCTTGCCCCGGGCGACTACATCCAGGACCTTTTTCCAGCTCTTTCCGCCATTTATTGTTTTGTACAATCCGCGGTCAGGATTTTCTGAATACAGGTGACCGAGTGCAGCGACATAGAGAATATCCGGGTCTTTCGGATGAATCACGATACGGCCGATATGATGGGATTCTTTAAGGCCCATATTTTCCCAGGTCTTTCCAGCGTCAACGGACTTGTAAACTCCATCGCCCCAGTAAGAACTTCTCGAGTTGTTAGCCTCCCCTGTCCCGACCCAGACAATATTCGGATCAGAGGGGGCGACTGTTACGTCTCCGATGGAAAAGACCTTTTCATGGTCAAAAATCGGCTCAAATGTTATGCCGTTATTGACAGTTTTCCATAAGCCTCCTGATGCTGTCGCAGCATAAAACGTGTATGGCTGCTGAATAGGAACCGCATAATCGACAAACCTTCCGCCCTGCCTGGTCGGTCCGATACTGCGGTAAGTCAAGTTTTTTAAGAGTTCCTCGTCGATTGACTGGCTCGCCACATTTGAAGGTGCAACGAGCGGCCAGCAGAATAAGACGATGCCCAACATGAGTTTTAAGCGTTTCTTGCGAGTTTTCACAAAATCCTCCTTCCATATAATTAAACGATTTTTCTGAGCGCCTGAATTAAAGATGGAATGAGCTAACAATTATGTTTAATTCAAGGCTCATTAGTATATGTAGAAAAGACAGAATAGCCAATATTACAGAAAAAATAAAGCTCCATTCGCCTTTTATACTATAATTATATTCTTGTAGATTTGAATTAAATTTGCGCAGGTTAACTAGATTTATGCAGGTTAGTTATATTTATGTAGGGGCTTGATTTATCAAGCCCATTGGTTTATTTCGTAGGGGCTTGATTTATCAAGCCCACCTGTTTATTTCGTAGGGGCTTGATTTATCTGTAGGGGCTTGATTTATCAAGCCCACCTGTTTGCTGTAAAGATTAATAATGTGTGTTTAACGAATCGATCACCCATAAAAAGATGAATCAAGCCCTTACTATTTATCTTTGCGGTCGATAAGCTTTAAGAATTTTTTCTTATTTCTAATCCCCTGCAGAATATCTGGAAACAGGGACTTGATATCATTCTCACTGTAGTCGCATTTTTTTATCTCTATCTCATCTCCTTTAACGTGACATAATATTGTCTTTACATCTTTAGCATATTTTATAATTCTGGTTCTCTTGGCCTCGAAATAAGTAACCTGGATTATCATCTTCTCCTTTTCTCCTTGATCTTGAATAAGAAAAACAACATGTTCTTCGCTGTTATTCTCATCACTGTCCAGATCCATATGAAATTCTCTTTTTATGAAGTCTTCATTATTATAAGGTCCGAGTTCTACCACTTCTTTATACATTTCTTTCAAAATTTCATTCGTATCTTTTTTGCGCTGGGGTGTGCTTGTTAGAACGTCATAGACTGAAGATCTGGCGTTGGATATGAATACATGGGCTGCAGCTACTCCACATACGATTCCCCTGGGGAAATTCCTAAGGAATTCTCTCCTCTCCATTTTAGGTTTGTTTCTCGCCTAATTATGATTATATCTCAAATGAAATCTAAAAGCATGTTCTGATCGATTTTGATGCCTTGTTCCTTCAGACAAGAAAGGAGATTAGAATTTTAGGGATGATATATTCCCTTTTTCAGAGGGCAGTGATGAAGCCTTCCTTCAATAGCTGGTTCGAATCTTTGACCTCCAGCTCAGTTGACTCAATAAAATCCAGAGCCTTGCGTAAGGTCTTCAGCATAACTTTCTTGTCATCAGGAAGATCACCTGCCACTCCCCTGTAGAAAATGGCATTTCCTGCCCAGAGGAAGTTTGTCATATGATCGCTAGCTAAAAAACATCCCTTTAGGTCCAGGTTCTTTATGAATAGCTGCACTTCTTTCAATCTTTCCAGGGGCGGAGTGATGGCAAAGTCCCCCTTATCTAGTTTTTCTTTCAGAGGAGTTCCCTGCTTGATCGTCAGGGACCTCAGTCTTATGAAATCCGGTTCAATCTTATTTAGAACTTTGGCGCTGTTTAGAGCATGTTCCCTCCACCGTTCCTTCCCTCCCGCACCGCTTATGACATAGAAATTCACCTCAAATCCGGCTTCTTTAGCTTTGCGTCCAGCCTCTATCACCTCTTCAGGCGTTACTCCTTTACAAAGCCACTCGAGTACGGTGGAGTCTCCTGATTCAAGGCCGATGTGGAGCCGATCAAGACCTGCCTTGCGTACCGCAGTCAAAAACTCCATCTTCCTGCTCAAAATAGTCTTAGCCCTAGCATAAGCTGTCACACGTCTGATATCAGGAAAAGTCTCTCTTATAAAAGCTACTATTTCTGGCAGCTTCTTATGGACGAGATTGTCGCTGTCTCCAAGGAATATTGATTGAGCTGCCCTGTATATCTGCCTCGCTTTCTTCACATCCCTCTTTACTTCCTCGAGCGGCTTTGTTTGGAATTTTGTGTCCCTGTACATAAAACAGAACTCGCATCTATTCCAGGGACAGCCTCTTGTGATGCGGATGAGGGCGCTGTTAGCCTCGTTGGGAGGCCTGTAGGGAGGAAAATCATATTCGCTTAAATATTCGTGCATTATTTTTTCTTGTAAAGGAAAAGAATTTGCTTTCCTGTTTGATTTTTACAATGTGAGAGAGGAGATAGTTTATCCGGTTTTTATTTTATTCTTCTAATTCTTCCCGCTACCGCGCACCACAAACACTTTTTGAATAGGAGTAGTAAGAACGCGATTTCCGAATTCAAGGCGCAGTCCACAAGCTGCAAGAGTATCTACCTTGATAATGCTGCCACCCCACGTACATCCCGAAATGGAAGCCTTCGTAGGCGATAATCCCTTTTTATCGAACCATCCCCCAGAAACAAGGTAGTGGTCAGAATCAAGAACGCTGACAGAATAGAGTGAATTCCTGGTTTTAATAAGCACCAAATCTCCAAACTCAAGCTCTGCCTTACGCACCTGTCTTAGGTGAGAGGTAATCTCGACAATCTTTTCGAGCTTGTGACCAGTGCCAATCATTTCATCTATTATATCAAAATTATATCAAAATAAAGCAAATGTTTTTTCATTATCATTAAGAATAAAAATAGCAAGTAATAAGGAAATAGTCAAACTTTGGGGCTTTGGGGAAAGGATTTTTATTATTTACGGGTGAATTTGCAATGATTTAATAAGCTTCTTTTCTGTGCTTGATTCGGTATATATATACGATTTTTTCTTTATCATTGATGCGATAAATGATTCTTTAAACTCGCTGAAATCCACTGCTGGGGGCAGAGATGATTGATGTTCAAGGCATGAGTGAATTTGCTTACTCTTTCTCATGGAAATAATCATCTAGAAGCCCGGAGATTTCTCCCTCTGGATTGGATTTTCATTTTGATCTTTTTCAAGGGATTTATTTTTCTCCTCACTCGGGCTAGCTTGTAAAGGGCCTCGAACATATTACGGGGGACATAGCGCTGTTCCTGATCAGGCTTACGTTCCAGAGTAAGAGAACCCGTTGAACAGGTTGTCACACACAGCCCGCAACCAATGCAGCGATTTAAATCCAAGACAACTTTGTCATCTTTAAGCGTTAGAGCCTCCATCTGGCACCGCTCAACGCAAACTCCACAGCCCTCACAGGACTCTGGTTCGGCATGAGCCTGGAAAGGAGAGGATATTATAGAAGACGGCTTCGGATGCCGCTTAATTGTCTTCAGCACCTGGCAGCAACAGCCACAACAGCAGCAAATATTCATTATTTTTTGAGCATTACTGGATTGCAGGACAAGCCCGGCCCTGTCCGCTCTTTTTAAAATCTCCAAGGCCTCCTTTAAATCAATAGTCCGGCCAATTCCATTCCGTTTGTAATAATCCACTCCCCTTCCCAGAATCAGGCAGCTCTCTTCAGGCTTCTTGCAGCCTCTTTCCATCATTTTATGTTCCCTGCGGCATATGCAGGGGGCAACCAGGAATTTCTCATGAGCCCGAACCAATTCCTCAGCCTTCTCATACGGAAGAGCTTCAAGCCTTGTGGAGATGCTCTGACCTACCGGAACCGTGCGAAGCTGTGGGGCTTTCTTCCACGTGCCCAGGTTTAAAAGAGTAGGAATATACTCATTCATATCCTTGATAAGTTCGGGATTTAAATCGTTAACATGAAACTCCCATATTCCGATGACATACTGGGCAGCCATGTACTTCATCGGTTTTTTATCATACTCGAGACGGTATATAAGCCCCTTTTTGGCCATCTTTTCAAGACGGCTAGAAGCCTCCTCTTGGGAAATCTTAGCCCTTCGGGCAATTACAGGGACCTCCTCAGGCACCATATTCAAATGCAAGGCAAAGCCCGCCTCTTCTGGAGTAAAAAGATGGCGGAGGATGCGCAGCTCCACGCCGCTTCGGGTTGAGGGAAAACCTCCCGGAAGATTATCCAGACGTTCGGCTAACTTCTTGTAGACATCTTTTGCCAAGCTTTCCTCCTGTCAGGGGCCGGAATCATATCGCTGCTGAAATCTTCATTTTAGCAGACGAAAAAACATGTATTACATGGTAATTACTGTGCAGTTTTTGGCTTAAATATCCAAAGTAACGTAGTATAAACAAAAAGAACAACCACGCTTGTCCAAATAAACCAGCTTGGTATTCTTTCAACAGCGTAATTGTAAATCACGTTAGCAATTATCATTAAATCTGCTGTAATAATTGCACACCTGATAATAGCGGCATTTTTTACTACATCCTTTAGAGCAAAAAGAAACAAAATAGCCCAAGCCAAGGGTAAAATTCCGAACATTCTGAGAAAGTATCCTTCAACTTCAACTAATCCGAGAGCAGTTAGAATGCCTTTAGGGGCAAATGAGAATATCAAAAACCAGAGAAAGAATAAAACAACACCAATCCGCATGAGAATCTTAAGCATCCCCAGATTCTTTGCCATATTAATTCTCCTTCTTCATGAAAATTGATTCAATTTTCCCAACAAAGATATATTTTAAGATTCCAGTTGTCAACGAAGAAGTATTATTACCCTTATATTCGCATAAACGATTTTTGATGCTGAGGCGTAATAAGTTATAAAATACTAATATGGATGAAAAACAGCTGATTTTAAGCTGTCTCGAAGGAGAGGCGGAGGCCTTTAGAGAAATGGTGGATACATATAAAACCAAAGCGATGGCCCTGGCCTTAAGTATGCTGGGTAACAGAGAAGATGCTGAAGATGCCTGTCAAGAAACATTTATCCGAGTCTATTCCAATTTAGATAAGTTCGACCTCCAGAGTTCTTTCAGAAACTGGTTCTACACGATTCTCTCCAACAGATGTTTAGACTTCTTGAGGAAAAGGCGGCGGTTTTTTAGTTTTTTTAAAAAGATGAAAGAAGAACATACAGACAATACGAGTACGCAGCCTCATTCTAGTTCTCGAAGCCAGCCTCTAGCTCCGAAAATTCTCGAAGACTTGAGCCCTAAAGAGAGAGTTACGCTCTGCCTCTGGGCCAGCGAAGGGTATTCAAGTACAGAGATAGGGCAAGTCATGAAGTGCTCGCCTAGCACGGCTCGAGTCTTGCTCTATAAGGCCCGAAAAAAAATCAAAAGTAAAATGGAGAAAGAAAATGTTTCGCTGTCAAATGGTTAATTTTCTCTTTTCTATCTTTCCTTTTAAGATATGGCAGGATTTCCTCCTGCAGAAGCATATCCAAAACTGCCCGGCCTGTAAGGAGAATCTGGCAAGCCTTGAAGAAACAAAATCTTTATTAATTCAGGAAGGCGAGGTTGGGGGCCTCGAAGGACTATGGCCTAAAGTCAAACTACAGCTTACTAAAGAGAAAAGAAAAGAGAGATTGTTCCGCCTGCCGCGTTGGGGATGGGCCGTTGGAGCTGCCTGCCTGCTCATTGTCATAATCCTGGGGATATGGTTTTATCAGCTTTCTCCTCCTGGAAAGACTCCAGAGGAGGATATAACAAGTCCATTTCAGATCAAGTATATTCGAATCTACGACAAGCCAGCCCGAACCTATTTCTTCCAACCCCAGGATTCGAATATGATCATCATCTGGGCTGAAAAAAATATTTAAGGAGGTAATAATGAATGTGAAAAAGTTCGTATGGATTGTGATTTTCTTAATGGTTCTTTCTTCTCTCTCCCTTCAGGCACAAGAGAGCTTTCTGGATATCAAGTTGAGGGTTTTTGAAGGAATAAGGGAAGGAATGACAGAGCCACCTCGATTCGTGACTTCTTCCTATCTGCGTCCTACCCTAACGGCTAGCATGCAGATCGATTTTGGATTGGAAAAAGAAAAAGCGCACATCAAAAGAGTCTTTAATTTAGGCGCGGTGAATCTATTGACTGAGGCAGATCTAGAATTTGGCGCAGACGGGGAAAAAACTGCCAGTCATTTTTTCAGGTTGAACAGCAAAGAATACAAAATCTACATCAAGCTTCTTGACTGGAAAAACAAAGGTGACTTCCTAATCTTGGTTAATGAACTCCTCAATGATAAACCAGAGAACGTATTAACTACAGAGATGCTCTTACATGGAGGAAATATAGCGGTTTTCGGGTTTGAAGACAGAAAGGGAAAGCCTTATTTTCTATCTTTTTATATAACGGGACCTAAAGATAAAGTTCTTCCGCCGCCACCTCCGCCTCCACCCGCGAGAAAGAAGATAAAAAAGGAACTTGATGAATTTGAGAAAGGGGCACTGAAAGCAGAAGGAGATATTAAGCCACCCAAGCTGATTAATAAAGTTGACCCTATTTATCCTGAAGAAGCCAGGAAGGAAGGAATTTCAGGAGTGGTTATTCTCAGTGTCAGGTCAAATGAGCAGGGAAATATTGTGGGAGTCAAAATCGTAAAAAGTCCCCATGAATTGCTGAGCAAAGCTGCTATCGAGGCTGTAAAACAGTGGAAATATGAGCCTATGCTTATCAAAGAAAAACCAATGTCCATCATTTTTACTGTATGGGTGACCTTTAAGCTGAAATAAGCAAAAAATAGTTAAAAGAAGATTGAAATATTGAATTTTCCTCATTTTTAAATATGGGCTTGATGAATCAAGCCCCTACAAAAGACGGATACATTTGCCTATATAAAAAAAAGAGACAGGCAGTATTTTAAAGTAGCCTGTCCCCTTTTTT
>Ga0209427_10002846_pt1 | contig 20295 bp, 16 predicted proteins | sample DeeMarSWOR136_30_FD_187465 | JGI IMG/M metagenome (GOLD analysis project Ga0209427, IMG submission 187465) | Marine sediment microbial communities from White Oak River estuary, North Carolina - WOR-1-36_30 (SPAdes) (version 2) | ecosystem: Environmental > Aquatic > Marine > Intertidal zone >...
CCAGGTACACAGTGGTGACAATACAAATAAGGAATAGTCCCCAGTCAAACCAAGGTACCCTATTGGTATATCTTTTACTCCCGGGGTATATCAAGAAGCTGATAGACATATAAAGGGCGAGAATATAGTAGTAGTAGGCGTTTCCAATGGGCATGAACCCGGCAATCTTCAAATGAAAAAGTTGATTGACGCAAAGCACGATGGCAAGGGCAGACATTATTGCGGTGAGGACATATGATAAACCCCTTAGCCTCGGACCAGCCTTTTCTTCGCCTTCTTTTCCGGTATCCTTTTCCATGTTGGACACGAGGGCACCTTTTATTTCGAGGTAAATTGTAGAGTGGACATGGCTGACAGTCTCGACTTTCCCTCTATGGTCACCTGCCAGCCATGCGCTTAATCAAGATGAGAGAAATCGTCTCTAATCCGCGAGGGCCTTTGCCCTTTCTTTTAGCCAGAACTCAGGCCACACTTTGGATTTCATTTTTTTGGCCTCTGCCACTTCCCTCGCTTCATCCCATGCACCTTGTACCTTTCTTAGATGTTCAAGGCGATCATTGTTCCATGCGGTATGCTCGGCCTTCCATACCCCTCTTTCCTTCAAATATTTTATGGCGCCCTCATGGAAGGGGGCGTCTGCTGGAGGGATACCGGCACCTTCTATTGCCCACGGGGGCATGATCGCATGTGCCTTCTTGTACATCGGGTAGGTCTCATCTAGGGCCTTTACGAAGTTGTACACCCAGTCGAAATCCGCATCTGCCAAGACCGTAATTATGGGATACATGTAGCCCGGACGCTCAATGGGATTATCCTTTGTAATCCCGGGGCCAACTACCTCAAGGGAACGTCTGAAGAAGGGACATGTTTTCTGCATCCTCTTCCATCCCTCATTATCATCATGCGGGAATGGCGGGAAATAACAGCCTTTTGGCGAGCTCGCAAGCTGATATATGAGCGGTGGCCCACTAGAGCTCACCGCAGCATCCACTTTGCCCTCTATGAGCCCCTTCAAGCTGGCTGCATAGCTTGCAAATTCAACTTTTTCAACATCATTCCACGTGAGGCCTGCAAAGGCGAGATACGCATCCATTTTTACGTTTAGGGTGTCGGATCCCGGAATGTACGCAACCCGTTTGCCCTTCAGGTCCTTCAGCGTTCTAATGCCGGCCACCTTTGGTGTTGTCAGGCCAACTGTTGCCGGATGGCCCAGCACAACCCTGAGATCTTGCGGTCCCCAATGAACCGCAGCGAAATCATAGATACCTTCTACTGCAAAGAAGACCTCATTAGCCAAAAAGCCAGCACCGACCTTCCTGGTTATGACGGGTGTCATTCTCCCTATCGAGGTCCCAGAAGGTAACAGTCGAATCCTTGTCCCATATGTCTTGACAAGGGCATCAGCTATGGCCGAAGCCTGCACATAGCCTGTTGACCCGACATCATAACAACTCCAGAGCATAGTTTTCGGCAGTGTCACAGTTTTTCCAGCGCAGGCTGGTCCATTGAAAACAAAAAATATGAGCGAAAAGACCAAAACAAAAGTGAAGATACTCTCCTTTAAGCTAAAATGTCTCATGTCCTGCTCCTTTCTTTGTCATGGGTTTATTTTGATAACCCCATGACTGTAAGGTTTCTCTTTAAAAAATATTCCCCCCTGATTACCGTCACCTCCTTTCCGGAATATTTTAACTGCATCACCTCCTTTCAATGAGTTTCCTCAGGGCCGCTTTTCTATCTCATGAAAAGCCTTGGTGAATGCCTGCATAAAATCCGTAACCTTTACTCCTGCCATCTCCACATCTGGCCGATCAAAGATCTGTTGAATCTTGTTTTGTATTGCTGCCATATTGACCTCTTTGCCTCGCAAGGCATTTTCTATGTCCTGAAGAACTTGATACGGGCTGGGATGAAAATCTCCAGTGATGATGAGATCATGGATATTTTTTTCCCGAATCAGTAGTGTCACTCTTATTAATCCGGCAGGGGCCTTGTGTCGGCCCTCCGTCTTGATGGCATCTGAAGGTATTTCTTTAAACCGCATGCACTCAGAATTTGCATAAAACCACTCCTCAGAGGTGTATTTCCTCTGATATTCGGCGGCATATTCCTTTTCTAGTTTGCTTAGCTCCCCGGATACTAACTTGACCCCTTTTCCGAAGACTTTCTCAATGGTCTTGTTCGTAATTGCCGCAAGATCTGGATCTGTCAATTTCTTTCCAGTCTCCTTCTCCAGGCAGGTAAATCGCGCTCCTGCGTCTTTTATCTTCTTGTCCTGAATCTTTTCAATGGGTGTCCTTATGGCCTTTGTCAGGATATCCCGATTGGTAGGAACAACATTGATGAGCAGCCGCATGGTCAAAATATCCTTCTCAAGCCTTGCCGACGTTGCGATTAGTTTTCTTCCCTCCACCTCCACGTCATTGAGAGGGCGATAAACCGCCTCAATGGTAAACAATTCTCGGACTGCATCTGCCAGATTGGTTAAGGTAACGCGAAATGCATCCTCTATTGTTTTCAAGGGTACCCATGGAAGTCTTGTATCCACATTTATGACGATGAGCGCAGCGCCATCCGGGCCCAAGATAGCTCCACCAGCATTTTGCCGCCTTCGGACCACGATCTTTTCCCTTGTACAATAGTCAAGGTCAAGGCACTTCTCCGGGTCCTCAAGAAAACCTACTGTAAAGCTGTCACCACGGAACGTATTCAAGACTACCGTACCTTTCGCCTGCCTTTGTTCTAAGGCAAGTTCTATGGCAGGGGAAATACTTGTTGAGAAGTCTGCATATGTGTGTTCAGTTTTTATGAACCTTAGTTTTTGCATTTCTCTCCTTCTCCGTGTATGGGCTTTTTATCAGGCCTTCAACCGACCTGACGCAAAGGTGACATTGCGCCACCTAAGAAGTGAACCCTATAGGCCAAAGGGAGCCCCTTGCCTATTTCCACTGATCCAAGGAGCGAGTGAGCCTGTTGATGCGATCCTCCATCGTCTCAGCCTCCCCCTGTTTCCACTGGATCACCTGACACACTACGCCGCAAAGATCCTTCGGGCTCAGAAGGATCTCCCTTCTGACGCCACCGGGCTCTTCCTCATGTGGGATCTGAACTCCCTTGTGATGGAGTTCCTTTTTGAAACCATCCAGGTCATCCACCTCAAGACCCAAGTGGTGGAGTCCTTCTCCCCTGCGCTCGATGAACTTGGCAATAAATCCATCAGGATCTGTGGCCTGGTCCAGACCGATGATGGTGTCTCCCAACTTCAGATAGGCGACAGAAATCCTTGAACCTGAAAGGCGGATCTCCTTTTTTCGGATGAGTTCCGCCCCTAAAATTCGGCTGAAGCGCTCGATTGCATCGTCCAGGTCCCGGACCGCCACCGCGATGTGGTCCACCCTCCTAATCTTTGCCATATATGTATACCCCCTCTTGCTCTTAATGCCCGGAGCTTTGCCACCTAGAGCCCCCTTCTGCTTTCCCCATCAATGCCGGCTGATCTGATCAAGGGCCTTCCGGCAGGCCTCGATCACAGGGATTACAAAATCCTCCACATCCATCATCATTGCCTCAAAGCCCATGGCCTTCGAGCTGTCCAGGATCCTCCCCTTGATGGCCTCGGCATCTCCTGCATCGATGCCCACCAGATCCCGGACGATCTGGTCATCCCCATCGATAGGGCTGATGAAATAATCCCCTGAAACCATCACATCCGCGATTTTCCCGCCCTGATCCACAAGGACATAAACGGTTACCAGCTTCCTCGCCTTGTGGCGACTGAGGCCAAGGCCGTATCCCTCTGGGATGGAGGCAAAGCGCTTGAGGCTCGATTTGAAATAGGTCCATTCCTCAGAAGCGAATCGCTCCCGGTAGCGATCGTAAAGGGCTATCTCCTGTTCGCTTAGCTTTCCGAGCTCCGGCCGCGTGCCCAGGGCCGTCTCAAATTCATCCAGCATGGCATTGAAGTAGTCGGACTTCGATATCTCTCTTCCAGTCTCCCTCCGAAGGCTTGTTGCATAGTCCTGGATGTCCTTTGCCGCCTTGTCGCTGAACTTCTCGGCGGAGGTCTTTAATACCGAGGAAGCAATCGAAAGGTCCAGATCATCGATATTCAGAAATCCTCCCATGTTCACATAGGCTTTGCCGTGAGGAAGGGCTGCCAGGCCGCCGAGTTTTTGGCTCCCTACCCTGAGATCTCCGATGTGCTTGTAGTAAGCTTTGGGCACACCCATTCGCCAAACGGCTCGTAATAGGACCTCGCTACACATTACCCTAAGGGCCTCCTCCATATCTGGAAAGAGATCCTGTCCAAAGGCAAAGGCAAACTGAAAGGAATTTGGGCCCCAGACACCTGAGCCACCTCCGCCGATCTTTCGAAAGATCTGCACACCGATCCGCCGACAAGACTCGATATCGATGTCATCATCGATGTTGATGTGCCGGCCCACAGCCACAAAGTATCGGTTTGTGGAGTAGATCACGAGCGTATCAGGAACCTTTCCCTCGGCCCTCAGGTCATTGACAAGGGGGCGGGTCACGATATAGTCAAGAGGACTCGCATCAGGCCAGTATATGGTCCTCCATGGCTTCACCCTAGGTCTCCTCTCCGGAGTTCATTGATGCCCTCCTAAGAAACTAAATCTGGAAAAGAGATCTCCATGCTCGGCTTAAAGTTTCTTCCATGAATAACCCCGAATTGTTGCTTCGCTGTCAGATCCTGTGAGATGAGAATTATTGAGTTGCACATTCGTAGATCTTATTTGCAAGGAATTCAGGGGAAACTTTGGCAAAATTGAAATTTGGGCGATTCAATATCTCTTTAATTTTCGATTCGAAAAGTTCTTCATTGACTGGTTGACCTTTTAGCGCCTTCTCAATCTCATGGATCGGTGATGTGGGTCTCAGCGGGCTTGCGTGAATCATCCCAGAAATCAATATGTTCCAGATTTTATCATTCTTTGTGAAGGTAATGATCCGGACAAATGGGCCTTCAGGGACCTTAAACTGGACTGTCTTCCTGACAACATCAGAAGGAATAGTGCCAAACCTCCTCTCCGATCTCTCCATGAAGAATTCCTCTGATGTATATTCCTTCTCCATATCTCTAATATAACGCCTTTCATTCGCAGTAAGTTCTCCCGGAACTAATGTGACTTCAAATATTTTCTCAATTCGATCTATGTAAAATTCTTTCAGTTCTCCTAAGTCAATGTTTCTGCCGGCAATTTTTTCAAGGTAGGTTATCCTTTCCTGGACGCTTTTTGTCTGTTTATCAACAAATTTTTCTTCAGGTACACTGATGATTGATTCAATAAGATTGACATCATTTTCTTTTACCTGAATTCCTGAGGTCATTTGGACTGCCTTTTCTTCATAGAGGCAACCCGAAGGTCCGATTTTCCTCCAGATACCATCATCACATTTAACCTCTATATCATTTATTGGTCTAAATCGACATTCCACATTAAAGAATTCAGAGATTCCCGCCGCAACCCCGGTCAGGGTTTTTTCAAACATTTTTTCAGCATCCGCCGGAACCTTAGGGTTTTTTCTCCCTATATGTAAGAATGCAATGATATATCCCGTATCACCAAAAATAGGCCCGCCACCAATAACAAGGCGACTAACAGGTATCCCTCTCTCTCTGCAAAAATCCAGGTTGATCTCTTTCTCTGGATCGTTGAAATATGTTATTATCATGCTGGGTTTCTTGAATGTACAAAAACTCACCGTATCCGGTACAATACCTTCACTTCTGGCCTTAATAAGAGCTTGTCGATAATTTACCGTTTCTGCATAGGTTAGCCAATCAACTCCCAGAAATCTCCATTTTTCCATTTTCGTTCCTCTTTAGAATCAGTGCTTAGCCTTTATGAGATTCATGATCTGTGTTTCACCTCTGATTTAGGTTCAAGAATCTCACTGAAAAGCCTTTCCTGGCAAAGAGGAGAAGGAATCATTCGGGATTACCTCTGTATATTTTCAGTAATAAATGTGACAACGTCTTCTATATCTGTCCCTCCGGAAAAAATGGCGTGCACCCCCATCTTCTTCAATACCGGCCGGTCAACCTTGGGAATAAGTCCTCCCACAATTACCAAACAATCGTTGATTTCCTTGTCTTTCATTTTGTTCATTAGCTTTTTCACGAGGCCCAGGTGTGCCCCAGATAAAATGCTCACACCCAAGACATCAGCACCCTCCTGAATTACAGCTGCCACAACTTGATCAGGGGTCTGATGCCTTCCGGTATAGATAACCTCCATACCTGAATCTCTTAGGAATGAGGCAATCATCTTAGCTCCCAGATCGTGACCATCCAGGCCTAACTTGGCCATGACTACTCTGATTCTTTTGCGCATATTATCAATGCTTCCGAATCAAATCACCTTCAAATCGTGATATTCACCGAAAACCTCTTTCAGAACTCCAGTAATTTCACCAAATGAGGCTCGGGCTCTGGCCGCTTCAATAATGAAAGGCATCATATTTTCCGAACCCTCAGCGGCACGTCTTAAGTTTCTCAGGGCATCGCTCCATTTTTGCGTATCACGCATACGACGAACTTCCTTAAGCCTTTTTATTTGGCGTTCGACGGCTTTCGAGTCTAACTCGTGGACCTGCAAATAGTCCCAGGGGTTCTCTCCATTCTTCAGGCGATATTTATTCCTTCTTACAACAACTTTCTCTCCCGTTTGGATGGCCCTTTGATCCTCCAGAAACCAGCTCAGTATGGTCTTTGAAATATATCCTGATTCCAGAGCCTTTATAGCACCGCCAAATTCCTCAACCTTCTTTATTTCTTCAACTACACGTTTCTCAATCTCGTTGGTCAAATATTCCACATAATATGATCCGGCCAAGGGATCCACGGTACGGGTAATATTAGTTTCTTCCGCAAGAATTTGCACTGTACCCAATGCCAGGCTATGGCTCTTCTCTGTAGGAATTGAATATACCTCATCATAGCACGGATGTGGAGTGCCCTGAGCACCCCCCAGGGCTGAGGCAATAGCTCCACAGGCAGCCCGGACCAAGTTAAGCTCTGGTTCTTCTGCCTGCATATTATTGGGATTGGCCTCTGCGGTAAACCTCAAAGAACAGGACTTGGGGGTCTTAGCCCCGAACCGTTCTTTCATCATCTTGGCCCACAGCCGTCGAGCAGCCCGAAACTTGGCGGCCTCTTCCAATATCTCAATGTTGGATGCAAAAAAAATCGAGAGTTTGGACGCAAAATCATCGATATCCATCCCTCGTTCCAAAGCCCTCTCTATGTAGCAAATCGCGTTGGAGAAGGTATAAGCAACCTCCTGAATTGGGTTGGCTCCCCCTTCCCTTAGATTAACAGCCTTCAAATTGATGGGATAATATCTGGGAGCATTACGGACGCAGAACTCGATTAAGTCAACAGCAAGCCTTACCCCTCCTTCCAGGTTTAGAACGGTAGTGCCCTTATGTACCGCTGCCAAAGGATCGTTAGATATTGCACCTCTCAGTTTTCTCGGGTCCATCCCCAAATTCTCCATGGCAACCCATACAAATGCAAAAATAACAGCTGCTAGCGTTTCCTCATTACAGCTAAATGAGGCCTCTTTCAGGGGAAGCCCGCTGAAAAGAATCTCAAAATCCTCAACTGTGTCAATGGCTAGTCCCAGACGTCCCACTTCATCCTCAGCACGGGGATGGTCTGAATCGAGCCCCATGTGGGTTGGTAAATCAGGTAGAACGCTGAATGCCCTTTGTCCTGTGTCCCATAGGAACTTCCACCGTTTCTGGGTGTCCTCGGCACTTCCAAACCCGCTGAAAAGGCTGTACTGCCAGGGGCGGTGGCGGTACATCTCAGGATAAGGTCCTCTGGTATAGGGGTATTCTCCCGGGAAACCGATTTGGGATAGAAAGTCTGTACCCTGAAGATCCCCTGGTGTATAAACTGCCTTAATTTCAATATTCCCTGCGATAGAATAATTCGCACTCTTATCTATCCTGTTTTCTTTAGACCATCTTTCTTCCTCCTCCCTGATTCTTTGGATTGACTCCCTCTCTGTGGTCTTTTTCATTAATTGCCCCCTTTGCTCAAGCGAAGATCTCAGCAAATCTTCACGTTAGAGTCCCAATTCCCTGCATATAACCAGGCGCTGAATCTCAGACGTGCCCTCGGTAATGGTGAAAAGACGTCCATCCCGCCAGTATCTTTGAATAGGATATTCCATCATATATCCATAGCCTCCGTGTATCTGCATGGAATCAGAGAGGATCTTCTGTAGTGTCTCCGCAGTGAAAAGCTTTACCATAGAAGATTCCTTTCTCACATTTTTCCCCTGATCGTACATCCAGGCAACGCGATAGGTGTATGAACGCATAATATCTATATTCGTGGCCATCTCAGCCAGTTTGAAACGGGTTGCCTGGAATTTGATAATGGGTTTTCCGAATTGAACCCTTTCTTTGGCATACTGTACAGTCAGGTCATATGCTGCCTGCGCAGTACCTGTACAGCGGCTTCCATAGGTTATCCGGCCTGATATAAGCGTGTCGGTGATCATGTCAAATCCCCCTCCCTCTTTTTCACCGATCATGTTTTTGGCCGGAACCAGGCAGTCTTCAAAGACCAGCTCACCGGTTTCAATAGAACGATTTCCCACCTTATCTAGCTTTCTGGACACACTGAATCCTGGGGTCCCCTTTTCCACAACAAAGAGGTTAATCCCCTCACCCCGTTTAGTTGGGTCAGTATAGGCAGCCAGGAGCACGTAGTCACAGATAGGGCCATTGGTAATAAATATTTTGGTTCCGTTTATTATGTAGCTGTCACCATCACGTACGGCTCGGGTTTTGATAGACGCGGCGTCTGAGCCAGCGTCAGGCTCCGTGAGGCCAAATGCCCCTATCTTCTCTCCCTTGATGGCTGGGACAAGAAACCTTTGCTTCTGTTCCTCGGAGCCAAAGCGATAGATGGGTTGGGTACAAAGACCGCTCTGGGCCATAAGTGAGGCAGCAATCCCGGCATTGACCTTATTCAACTCTTCCATCATAATACATTCTGTAATCTTATCGCCTCCGCCGCCTCCCAGTTCTATCGGGTACCGTGGACACAAAAATCCCTGCTCGCCCATTTTTTTAAAAAGTTGCTGGGGAAAGACATTCTGCTCCTCTGCCTCGTCCACTAAAGGGGCAATCTCCTTCTGGGCGAAGTCTCGAATTGCCTCCTGAAAAATACGGTTTTCCTCTGTCAGCTCAAAATCCATAGTTGTTTTTCCTCCCTATTTTTAAAATATTACAGCAATAGCAGCTTATTCCGACCAAGTCGTGCTCTCCGAGGCGTAGGCTCTATGAGCCGAAGGCCAGGGTGGGCCAGTGTTCCAATTGGGGCGAAGCCCCTAAGTTCTCATTCTTTATATTGATATTTGCCTGCCTCGGAGTAACCGCGCATTTCTCAGGTACATGCCTTCGGGATCAATCTGGTAGCGCAATATCTCCAACTCTTTTTCACTTGGAGGCATAAGGGGTTTGACATTGCTATCCACCTTTAGGTCCCACTGGACATTTTCTTTTACTTCCCGAACAGAGGCTGAAGGGTGATATGCTGTCAGAATCATCTCTCCCACTTCATCAAAATGAAACATGCCGAGGGTGGTTACCACTGCATAGGGACCTGTCTCCGACTTTAGGCCTGCCATAGTGCGGCTATCTTTCCCCGACAGGTAGCCAGGAGTGGTGATGAAATCAACTTTCTCTGGGAACCGCCTTTTATCATGTTCCACAATAATGATTGTCCTGGATGCCAGGCTTCCAAAATCGCACGCACCCCCACTCCCTGCAAGTCGCATCTTGGGGGAAGCATAATCCCCAATACACGTGGTATTAATGTTTCCATAACGATCAACCGAAGCGGCTGATAAAAGCCCCATATCAGCTTTGCCGCCATGGAGAACCATTCCCAATGTGTCAAGGGAATTCCCTAATAGAACACAATTCGCATTAACGACAGGATCACCCGTGAAAAAAGGAATACGATCAGGGATCTTACCGAGGACAGCACCCCCCTCGAAACAGATGGCTATATCCGGGGCATGAAGAGATTTAGCCAGTAAAGATGCAATTACAGGCCACTGGGTTCCGACCATTAACACGCTACCATTCTTTATCAATCTGGCTGCGGACACTATCATCTGTTCGACTGCCGTGGCTGATTCCGCCCTTTCATTCATATCAGACCTCAAAATGACGGGTATGTTTGCCATAAGAAACAGGCTCTGAGGTGAAGGTTTCCGGACGGAGACTTTCCAGCCTTTTGGCCCCAAGCACACTTAGATACTCCTTCCGGTCTCGAACTCCATACACCCATTTTTTCAGAAAGCCCTGAAACAACTCCTCAGTATGGGTTTCTCTCTCATAGTAGGCAAAATATAGCCAGTCCATATCATAGTATCCAGCCATGGGATGAGGATGACTTCCCCATGGTTCATCCACGACAGCATGTACGCGGAATGCGGGTACCAACGTTCGATTCGGATCCCGCATAACAGTATCAGTATCTACAATCTCTTCTGCACAGATGATTATCTTTTGACAGCTTTGCAGGCCATAACGACTTTCTCCCAACATACCCCAGGCCTGGGCATTGCCATGAGGGTCAGATCTTTGGACCTGGATTATACCCACATCGTGCTTAATGGGTGGCACGAGACAGATCCGCTCACCGGTAAAAGGGGATTTTTCGAACCGTAACCTGTTCTTTGCTCCAGTATCATTTTGTTCCCAATCAAACCCTGATCCCAGCATGGTTTTGGTGGCAACATAGGGCAAATCCAGAGAACCGGCAAAGTAGGCTAAGTTCAGGCCTAAAAGGGAATATTCCTCCACCTCTACCTTATGGGGAATTTCCTGGGTTAAAGCGCGAACAAAACAGTGTGCCGTAGTTGGCAAGGGATTCCAGGTGAAGGAGGTAATGAGGTGCTTAATTACGCCTGCCCCTATCATCTGATCTACAAGGTTCATACCTGCACACTTGGAAAGGGTCAGATCTCTTTTGCCCTGCCTTATAATTTCATGGGCTGCGGCAAAGGGCTCCTGTTGAACAAAGCCTCCCAGAAAAAGAACATCTCCGTTGCTCACATGCTGCTCTATGGCATCTGACATGGACATGAGCTTTTTCTTCTCTGACATGGCAGTTCCCTTACCTCTGATTGGGTGCCTCGGGATTTCCACAACTCATTGAGATCAACTCACATATTCATCTCTGAGAACCCGTTTTAACAGCTTTCCTGAAGGAGTATAAGGAAGTTCATCCACAAAAGTAACCACCTTGGGTTTCTTATACGAGGCCAGCCTCTGTGCGACGTAATCCATAATATCTTCTTTGGTGACCCTGGCCTTCTCCTTGAGGACCACATAGGCCACGATTTTTTCCCCCCAGTCGGGATCTGGTGCACCAATTATCGCCACATCATACACATCAGGATGATTGTACAGCACCTCCTCAATCTCGGCTGGGTAGATATTGACCCCACCAGAGATGATCATGTCCACGGCCCGGTCCACGATATAGTAGTATCCTTCCTCATCCACCCTGGCCATATCACCTATTGTAAAGTAGCCGTTGTGGTAGCACTCCTCGGTGGCCCCTGGATTTTTGTAGTAGCCATCTAACAAAAAATCGCTCTTTGTGTACATGATCCCAACTTCTCCAACTGGGACCTCATTCTTATTCTCATCGAGTAGTTTAATATCGTTCCCCATAGCCGCCTTTCCACAACTCCCAGGTTTTCTGAGTTGATCCTCAGGCCTCAGGTAGGTGACACAGCTATTTTCCGTTGCCCCAAAGAATTCAAATATCTTGCCCTCTCCAAAAAAATCGATGGCCTTTTTTTTCAGGGGAAAGGGGAATAACTCTCCCCCAACGGTCATAACCCGTAAGGAGGAGGTGTCATAGCGATTTCTCACCTTGGCTGGCAGATTTACGATCCGATTCAGCATGGTGGGGACAGCCCATGTCGTGGTTACCGCATGTTCCTGAATGAGGCGGAGAAAATCCTCGGCATCAAACCTGGGCATGATGACCACCGTATTTCCCAATATCAGAGAAAACAGGGCCCACGCATAAGGGGCTGCGTGATAAAGGGGGCCAGCCACAAGGTGCGTATCATCGTAGGTGGATTCAAAGTTATAGGCATATCCGAGCAAGCTATTCAGTCGGTTTTTGCTTTTTCTAAAAACACCTTTTGGCCTTCCCGTTGTGCCAGAGGTATAAACCAATGAAGAGGCCACCCCACGGGAGTCTGTTTCCACCTGAGGGGGTGTATCAGCGGTCTTTCTCACAAGTTCATCGAGATCCAGAACACCTGGTGATGGAGATCCTCCAGAGCAAATATATGTCAAAGAGGGCACAGTGAGCTTGGATTTTGCCGCACCAAGCACCTCTTCAAATTCATGACCATAAATCAAGAGCTTAGACTCTGAATCATTTATGATGTAGGCCAGCTCGTCTTCCTTGAAACGATAGTTGAGGGCAATAGGGGTAACAGCAATCTTCCCCGCCGAACTCCACGCCTGTAGTATCTCTGGGCTGTTGTGCAGTAGGACGGCGATACGATCTCCTGGCTCGATACCAAGTTGCAAAAGGGCATTGGCCAGGGCATTGGTCCTCGCATCCAGCTCCTTATAGGTGACAGCGACATCATTCATAATAAGGGCTGGCCTGTTAGGACTCCTTCGGGCATGGGTGGCAATGCCCAGCCTTTCTGGGTCAAACTTCCTCGTAAAATCGATCATAGGCATCCCCCCGTGCTGTTAGATCGACCTCCAACTTTAGGTCACTTCAGGCACTGCCCTACTCTACCCCTTCTCATTGCCAAAAATGGCCACAGCACTGATCTGTGGTGGACCTCCGAAGGTGTGAGAAAGACCCAGTCTCGGATTCTTGATCTGTCGTTCCGGGAGATCCGCCTTGCCCTGCAATTGTTTATAGACCTCGTAGCTCATGCGCAGGCCGCTCGCCCCTATCGGGTGTCCGAAGCATTTCAGGCCACCGTCTGTATTCACCGGCAACCCTCCCTCCCGGGTAAAAAAGCCTGAATCAACATCCTCCTTTGCTCTTCCCCTGGGGCTGAAGCCAAAATCTTCATAGATCAACAGTTCGGTAATGGAGAAGCAGTCATGCACCACGGCCACGTCCAGCTCCTCACGGGGATTCTTGATCCCTGCCATCTCGTAAGCCTTATGGGAAGATGTGAGCAGAGAATCAAAGCTGGTCCAGCTAAATCCCGGTCTAAAGTGAGGCAACATGGAATCTATGGAGATGCCAAATCCTTTAAGGTAAATGGGGTCTGGCCGGAAATCTTTGGCTCTCTTGGCTGAGGTAATAATTGCACAGGCAGCACCATCGCTGTTGCCGCAGCAATCAAAAAGACCTAACGGCCACGCGATAACCGGGGCATTGAGCACCGTCTCCACGGTAATCTTGTTATGAAAATGGGCCTTAGGGCAGAGGCTCCCATTGTCGTGGTTCTTGACCTCTATCTTGGCCAAGGTCTCCCTGCCCTCCCTATCACTGAGGCCATAGGTCTTAAAATAACGCTGGGCGATCAGCCCAAAAGAGCCCGGAGCCGTCCTTCTAGCCTCATAAACCGGATGCATTCCTCTACCGGTGCCCAGGCCAGGGTATCCTGTATCTTTGAGCTTCTCCACCCCGAGGGCCATGACCATGTCATAGGCCCCGGAGGCGACAGCCATAGCGCCCTCAATCAGGGCAATGTGAGCGGATGTGCACCAGTTTTCATTTCGGATGATAGGGATATTCCCCAGTTTTAGAGAGTCGGCAGCTATTGTTCCCGAAACCCCAATAAGCGCAGACATGACCGTTGAAAACCAACACGCCTCGATGTCCTCCTTGCCAATACCTGCGTCCTCATAGGCCTCATACGCGGCTTCAATGGCCAGGTCCTCCGTTCCCTTATCCCAACGCTCACCAAACTTGCTACATCCCATTCCGATAATGGCGACTTCATCTTTTATACTCCCCATTATTTATTCCCTCCTTTTCTCACTGGCCTACATTTCCAAAAGTAGTTATGCATGCCGGCACCATCATATATCCTTCTGAAAGTGAGACCAACTTGCATGCCCACCTTCACCTCAGATGGGAGACAGTCTGTCATCATGCCGTAAAACCGAACCTTAGCTTCCCCTAGTTCTGCTACGGTTTGAACGACAACCGGATCATCACTCCTGCCGGCAAGATTGTCTAAAGTAAAGGTAAAAACCTCCCCTTCTAAATCTGAGATTGAAACCTCTTCAAAATTGTCCTTTGAGCTACAATTGTAACAAACACGCTGTATAGGATAGGTAAGGGTACCACAGTTCCGGCACCTGCTACCGTGGCACCTGATAATGCTGTTGCGGTCCCGCCAGCTGACTGTGGCCGATGGAAAGAGACGAAAAGGTTCACCTGGAACTGTTTCAACCAGACCCTTATAGCTCAAGAATTGGGCATAAGAGGGGAGCATCAATTTTTGATCTAGATAATCCTTCAGCTTACGCTGGTTTCTCTGCTTTTTAATCTCTTCGGTCACCTTAAATATAATCGCATCGGCACCGTCAGCATAAGACGCCAGCAGCACGGTATCTCCAGGGCTTGATTCTTCAAGGGCACCTACCAACATCAACAGGGAATGGGCAGTGCCGCAGTATCCAACGTGAGAGAGCAAAGGATCCTGTACCTGTGTCTTCACGTCGAACCCGAGTTCCCCGGCTAACCTCCTGTGCGTGCGAATATCCGGGGCAGGTAAAACGGCCTTGGATATATCCTTCGGCTCAAGATCGTATTTCTTCAAAATCCCGGTGACGACCTCTTTCATATGGCTGGTATAGCCTTCGCCCAGAATAAAGCGCCCTTCCCATGTCCTGACAAACGTATCCTCAGGGTTTCTCCAGACATCTATCATCTCATTGCATATTGAATAACTGCCCTCAAGGGTGGCCAATACATTCTCTTTGCTCACCAATACCGCTGCTGCGCCATCGCCGAAGGCCTGTTCCTGGTCCGACCTTGGATAGCCGATCCGAGAATCGGCTGCTGCAACCAACACATTGCTCATGGAGCCACTCTTGACCGAATCAAAGGCTGCCTTGAGAGCCCCTGTTCCAGCCCTCAGCGAGTGAGCAAAATCGGCTGTGGTTATCTCCCGTTTCAAATCCACCGCAGCGGCAATCAACGCGGAGTTCATCTTTTCTTGATACGGAGCGCTGGTGGTAGCAAAAAAGAGCCCTTCTGTTACCTCTTTTTTTTGCCCTATCAGGCAATTTCTGGATGCCTCCACAGCCATGGTAATGCAGTCTTCATCATTGTTGGACACACTTCTTTCCCCGCCAATGGAAGTCCTGCCCCATATATTGGCAATGACACCCCGATCCAATCTAAAAGTGGGTATGTAGCTCCCGCACAAAGCAATTCCAACCGTATTCATATAACCTCCTGCCTTTTAGGATTTTCTATCTTTGCCGTTGACAATGCACTCAATATAAGCTAATCGGGATTTACTGCAAATCTAGTCAATAAATTAGTTAAATTCTGGATTAGATGTCAAGAGAATACCTGCTAACGTTTCATTTCTTGGAGAAAAGGAGGGTGGGTTATGGAACCAGAAAGGGTTCAGGTTGAGATTTTCCAAAAGGTGTGCATTCTTACCATGAATAATCCCCCTGCAAATGCGCTCAGCCCCGAGTTCAGAAACGAGGTTGCATCTAAGCTTGGTGAAATCTCGAAAAATGATGGTGTATGGACCCTGATTATAACGGGCGCTGGTGAAAAGTTCTTTGCCGCCGGTGCCGATATCCCAACCCTTGTCAAACTTGACCGTACTGCCGGTCTGGAACGAGTTCGGAAGGCGCGCGAGTTCTACGGTGGGGTGGCCTCTTTTGAAAAGCCCGTGATTGCGGCTATCAACGGAATATGCATGGGTGGTGGGTTGGAGCTGGCCCTGGTCTGTGACATCAGAATAGCTGCAGAGCATGCCAGGCTAGGGGTGCCTGAGGTCAATTTAGGGCTCATCCCGGGCGCTGGAGGAACCCAGCGATTGCCCCGAGCCATAGGACCGGGCTGGGCAAATTATCTGTTGTTAACTGGCGAGGCCATCCCTGCCGATAAAGCCCTGGAAGTCGGATTGGTTCAAGAGGTCGTTGCTTTTGACCTTCTCAGGGAAGCGGCGCTTAGACTCGCGGATAAGATCAATAGCAAGGGACCGTTGGCTGTCAGGGCAGCTAAAAGGGCGTCCTCCAGAGGCCTCCAAAAACCCTTGGAAAAGGGGCTGGATATGGAGAATGAAGCCTTTGCCGAACTCTGCGCTACACAGGATAAAAACGAGGGCATAGCAGCCTTCCTGGAAAAGAGAAAACCCCAATTCCAGGGGAAATAGAGGAGCAATCAACCATCGTCGGCCCTGGAGAGTTTTTTCTTGACAGCCATCCCGAGGCTTAATTACTAGTAAAGAATATACGACCGTTCCATAACTTAGCACCAAAGGACACGGTGATACTTTAGAGGCTACGGAAAGGTCTCGATGTAGTCACCTGCTAAGAAGGTATCTTTGGCGAATATCTGAGAAATAGACTTTGTTTAATTCCCTCAAGATTTAGTTTCAAGGAGGAGCCATGCTCACCAGAGATCTGTTTAGGGCGCAAGTCGAAAAAACACCAGAGGCAGTGGCCCTGGTTTTCAAAGAAAAAGAAACCACCTGGCGAGAGATCGATTCCTTGAGCAATAGATTTGCCCAGGGAATGCTGGAGTTGGGTCTAAAAAAGGGGGATCGAGTTGCTGCCTTGCTTACCAACTCCCTTGAATTTATCGTTACCTACCTCGCCCTACTGAAGGGTAGAGGGATATTTGTCCCACTGAACTTCCAGTTGACCGCCTCCAATATCGAATACGCCCTCAATCACTCGGAATCAAAGATCTTGGTTTGTGATGATGAATTTGTCTCTACCATTAAAGAGATCTCACCCAAATTAGGCGCTATTCAGCATGTAATTACCCTAGGAGATAAGGATTCACGCGATGGGGTACTTTCCTTTAAAGAGGTTCTGTCCAGGGGAAAGGATATTGAGCCATCGATTCCTCTCAATGATGATGACACCGCTATTCTCCTTTACACAGCCGGGACAACCGGAGAGCCCAAAGGTGTTGTCCATACCCATTTCAACTGTAGCTTTGTGGCCAAACATTGGGCCCGAGTATTTCATATGGGCCCGGGAAAATCAGCATTGTTGGTGTTGCCTCTTTTTCATTCCTTTGCGATTCACTGTGTGACCCTCCCTGCTTTGATTTCAGGCGCCAGGATCATTATGACCGAAAAGTACCGCACCCAATGGGCCTTAGAGGCAATACAAAAATACAGTGTAAATATCTTAGCCCTGGTGCCCGCAATGGCCACCATGATCATTAATCACGAAGATTTTCCCAGATACGATTTGTCCAGTCTGGAAATCGCGTTGATAGGAGGGGCCATTGTCCCCTTTGAATTGCTCAGGGAATGGCGCGGCGCATTTCCCAAATTGGAGATCATTAATGGATATGGACAAACCGAAAGCTGTCCATGTTGCGCAGGTCTGTGGGATGTAGATATCCTGGAAAAACCGCGCTCTGTAGGAAAACCGTGGGATGTAGTAGAGCTAAAAATCCTGGATGACCAGGGAGGGGAACTTCCTCCCGGAGAGACAGGCGAGATTGTGTATCAAGTACCTTCGGTCATGAAGGAATACTATAAGGCCCCTGAACTTACGGCCCAAACAGTACGGAATGGATGGCTCTACAGCGGAGACTTGGGATACGTGGACAGCGACGGATATGTGTATATCGTGGATCGGAAAAAGGACATCATCATCAGGGGTGGGGAGAATATCTCCTCTATGGAAGTGGAGGAGGTATTGCACAAGCATCCAGGGGTCCTTGAGGCCAGTGCCATAGGGGCCCCAGATGCAGTCTTGGGTGAGACGGTGATGGCCGTGGTGGTTAAGAAGCCAGGGTATGATCTATCCAAGGAGGCCTTGATTCAGTTCTGTGAGGAACATCTGGAACGTTTTAAGGTTCCCACGCATGTGGAGTTTGTTGACGAATTACCCCGGAACCCAGGGGGAAAGGTCTTGAAAAGAGAGTTGAAATCAAGATACTTTGGTCCCATTGACAGTTAAACCTATCGAAATTTCTATCCTGCCGGCAGATGCCAGAGTAACTCTCCCTCAGCTTTTTAAGGCCAATTTAGTAGAGTGATCGGGAATAGGCGAACAAATAAAGAGTGTTCAAAGTGGTGAGGACCTGGTGGGTGGCACGCAAGCTGCACCTCTCCACTGTGAAGGGCAAGGGCACTATTTAGGGAATTAATCGAATAAATTAATTGGACGGGGGGCTAAGATGGAGTTTGAACAAATTCTGTATGAGGTGGATGATCGAATTGCCACGATTACACTGAATCGTCCGGAAAGACTTAATGCCTGGACAATCGTCATGATGGATGAACTTATCAAGGCCTTTGATATGTCGGATACGGATGACAAGGTGCGTGCTATCATCGTGACCGGGGCTGGCAGGGCCTTTTGCGCCGGGGCGGACCTGGACCCCAGCAACCTCGCCAGGGGGCGTCAAGATTTACCACCTGATGAAGTGCCTCGCGACACCGCGGGTCAGTTCACGTTGAAGGTCTATAACATAAAAAAGCCGGTAATCGCCGCAATAAACGGTCCCGCTGTCGGTGTGGGCACTACAATGACCTTGCCCATGGACATTCGTATCGCCTCAGAAACGGCCAAGATGGGATTCGTTTTCAACCGGCGTGGTATGGTGCCCGAAGGATGCAGCACCTGGTTTTTGCCGCGCATCCTAGGGATGAGTCGGGCTTCGGAATGGATCTTGACCGGAAGGGTGTTTTCCCCCCAAGAGGCACTTCAAGGTGGGTTGGTGAGCCAGGTGTTGCCACCAGAGAGGCTGCTGCCGACCGCGCGGGAACTGGCGCTGGAAATCGTGGACAATACCTCTGCCATCTCTGTGGCCCTTTCCAGACAGATGCTTTGGCGCATGCTGGGCGCGGACCATCCAATGGAGGCCCACAAGATAGAATCCAAATGCCTCCACTATATGTTTCAATCGCCAGATATTCAAGAAGGGGTGGATTCTTTTCTGCAAAAACGGCCTCCAAGATTTCAGATGAAGCCGAGCAAGGATATGCCGGATTTTTATCCGTGGTGGACTGATCGTCCTTACCAAGAGCATTAGGCAGCAACTTTTGACGCCGAGCCCTCAACCATGGCTGTGGGGATTTATCTTTCCCAGGGCGGATGGGAGGGAAACTTGAAACTGCGATGCCGGAAAAAACGGGCCAAGAGAAACCAATGATCGGATAATTCCTATTTTGGATCTGCTTAGGAGCGGTCTATATGTCGGTGTGTATAGAATTTGCAAAGAATTCTCCATGAAGTGCTAAAGAAAAGGTAACTTATGGGCCTGACACCCTGGAAGGCTTGCTTATGGCTATCTCATATGGTGCGTGCTACCTCATAGGCATCCCATATTGCGCCCATTATATTACGAGCTTCTCTTGCGTCTCCTATCAGGTAAAGATTCGGCGTCTTGCCTGCCAGGGCACTATAGAGTTGTTTGTCGGATTTTAGGCCCAGACAGAGCGTGATGGTATCGGCCTTGAGACGCTCCTCCTGAGCGGACGGACCCATCAAATGCACGCCATCATCGGTGACTTCAGTAAGCTGTGTGCCGGTCATAATTGCCACCTTATTGAACGCAAGCATATCCAAAAGCATACTTTTCGTTACGTGTGGCACGGGAAGGCTTCCAGCCATCAGGTCCTTGAGCATCTCAACAATTGTGACGCGCTTTCCCTGCTGGGCCAACCAAACGGCTGTTTCGCAACCTACCAACCCACCGCCGACAACTACCACCCTGTCACCAGGCGGTTTTGTTCCCAACAGAACCTCGGCGGCAGTTGCGACTGCTTCTCTCTGTACTCCAGGAAGGGAAGGAATAATTGGTTTAGCCCCGTTTGCGATAATAACCACATCGGCCTTCTCGCCATCAATTATATTCGGGGTGACTTCGTATCCCATTCTGATCTCTACACCGAGATCCTGTACCTCTGTATCGTACCATTGTAGTAGAGTTTGAAGGTCTTTCTTGAAAGGAGGTACTGATCCCGGAACCAGATAGCCACCCAGCACATCAGTCTTTTCATAGAGGGTAACCTGATGTCCGCGGAGGGCCGCGGTTCTTGCAGCTTCCAAACCGGCAACACCACCTCC
>Ga0209427_10002848_pt1 | contig 20289 bp, 19 predicted proteins | sample DeeMarSWOR136_30_FD_187465 | JGI IMG/M metagenome (GOLD analysis project Ga0209427, IMG submission 187465) | Marine sediment microbial communities from White Oak River estuary, North Carolina - WOR-1-36_30 (SPAdes) (version 2) | ecosystem: Environmental > Aquatic > Marine > Intertidal zone >...
AATTACAAATCGAGAATCGACCACTATTTTCGACTCAAACGTGCAGGTTCGCCCTATTATAGAGGGCTGTCTTTTTCGCCCCCGACCAACAGGCCAAGCCAATAACCAACTTGTGCCCGCGAAGGCGGGTATCCAGAATTTGGAGGAACTAATTATGACTACCGAAGCACGTATCTTCCCAAACCGCCTATCCAGCCCAGCTTGTCAAAAAGTTCTTGAGATTCGATCTATCACTCTGTTCCTTTGTGCCTTAGTGCCTTAGTGGCTATGAGTTAATTATGCAAAACAAACCCAAAGTTAAAATAGGCAAAATGAACGTAAGTGCTGTTAAAACAATGAACTACGAACTACGAACTACGAACAATGAACTACGAACTATGAACAACGAACTACGAACTATGAACTATACGCTCTACGCTATCCGCTCTACGCAACACGCTATCCGCTCTACGCTATACGAGGCATCTGCCTTCCGTCTTCTGTATTCTGTCGTCTGTCCTCTGTCTTCTGTCTTCTGTCCTTTACACTTGTCGAGAGAACTCTACAAATCACCCCTTTTTATGCAAAACAAACCCAAAGTTAAAATAGGTAAAATGAACTTAACATCTTATATACTAAGGGATTATGAAAATAAATCTAATTGGACACTTGGTAAATGTGGGAAAAACAAACCCAAACAAACCCAAAGTTAAAATAGGCAAGATGAATGTAACTCCTTTGATAACAATGAACTACGAACAAAGAACTATGAACTGTGAAAAAAACAAAGCCAAACAAAGCCAATCAAACCCAATTCCCCCAGCGCGATACGCAATACGCAATACGCGATACGAAATACAAACCCAACCCGTAGTGAGCTTGCCTGCACTGCTTGTCCTCCGAAGCATCGGCGAAGGAGGAAGTATAGTCGAAGTGTCGAACCTATTTCAAAGGATTATTTGTTCAGCAGGTCCGGCTTTCTTTGCTGAAAAGGACTATAAACAAATTGATTATTCATAGTTGATTATTGATAATTGGGGCGAAACGGTATATGCAAACGATATATACAATGCGCAAGTTGATTAAGGAGATAAGATATGGCAGCGTCAGCGTTAACAAAATTGTTAGCTGCGAGTGATTTGTGGCTAAAGACCGAAATCATCAAAGGTAATGAAATTTGGCGTTTTGGGCTTGTTTTATTAGTCGTGCTCGTGGCAATGGTGGCAGGGCGGATTGTCCAGTTCGTCATCAACAACTATGCCGGGCGTAGAGATAAAGAACGCGGCGCTACAGTCCTGACACTATTGTTAAGATGCCTGACAAGACCGATTTCGGTGGCAATTTTTGCACTGGGCCTATATTTGTGCAAGCTTTGCCTGGTTTTCGAGGACAAGACGGCAGTGCCTGTTGTCGAAGGCATCAGCTCCACCGTCGAAAAAGGCTGGACAAGAATAGTCCAGGCTGTGGCGGCTATAGCGCTGGCCTACGGGCTTTATCGGCTGGTCGATGTCATCGAGCATTACCTTCAGCGATGGACAAGCAAGACAAAGACAAAGCTCGACGATATGCTTGCACCGGTCGTACGCAAGTCGCTTCGCGCAACGATTGCTATCATAGCGGCCCTGTGGATTGCAGAGGGGATTTTAGGTGCGGAAGTCAGAGCGATTCTGCTAAGTGCAGGCGTGGGCGGTATCGCAATTGCTCTCGCGGCCAAGGATACGATAGCCAATTTTTTTGGTTCGATTACGATTTTTGCGGACAGGCCTTTCCAAATCGGTGAGCTTGTAAAAATCGGGGACAACTTAGGGCCGATTGAAGAAGTCGGCTTTAGAAGCACGCGAATCCGCACACTGCAGGGCCATCTCGTAACAGTCCCCAACAATATGATTACAAACTCGATTGTGGAAAACTTAGGGAGGCGTCCCTATATTCGCAGATTGTCAAATATCACCATAACTTATGACTCCGGCCAGCGCGGGGCAAAACGGGCGGTCGAGATTATAAAAGAGGTTCTATCCGATGTGCCGGAGATAAATACCGACCCTGAGAGGCCGCCGAGGGTGTATTTTAATGATTTCAACGATTGGTCGCTGAATATTTATATGAGCTACTGGGTCAAGCCGCCCGACTACTGGCTCTACCAACAGGTCAATGAGCGGATCAACTTAGAGATTATGAAACGTTTCGAGGCTGAAAAAATCGAGTTTGCCTTCCCCAGCCAGACGCTTTACGTGAAGAAAGATTGATTCGTTGTGCGTGATGCGTGTTGCGTTAAACATACGCGACACGCATCACACAATTCGATATAAGCGATTTAAGCCGTTTATTTGTTGGAAGTTTCCGCCTCTTCCTCTGCCTTGGTAGTAACCGGCTCTGGCCTGCTAAACTCGGTTGCTTTGTAGGCCTGCTGCTCATCTTCCGACAAAGCCGCCCGTGTGATAATCCGGGGGGTTATGAACACGACAATCTCGCTATTGGTAGTATCTTCACCTGCGAATCTGAATAACGCACCAATAAGAGGTAAATCGCCGAGCAATGGTATCTTGTTAGTCTGCTGGCTAACATCTTTTTTTCGCAAGCCGCCCAGGACCACTGTCTGGCTGTCTTCCACCAACGCTATTGTATCAACTTTGCGGGTATCGACAGTAGGTATGCCAGTTACTGGGTCTTGACTAACAACAACGCCAAATTCCGGCATGATGTGCAATCTTAACATACCGTCCCTTGTAACATGGGGAGTAACCTCGAGCTTAACGCCGACCGGTTTAAATTTAACTGTTTCTGTGGCGGTGTTGCCCGTCGTGCTCGTCTCCACATAGGGGATTTCACGTACGATATCAAAAAGCGCCTTTTCGTTGTCAAGCACCAATATTCTCGGATTGGCAAGAAGCTTGGCATTGATATTTTCCTTTTCGGCACTTATGAGTGCATCTATATCAATAGCGTCATCCAGCCAGCCAAAGCGCAGCGCCCCTGTGGTATCGAGAGTTTTATTAGTTGCAGCGCTAAAGCCCCCTATGATGAATGGGTAGGTGTGGTCGGTCGGATTATATCCTAATCCTCCAGCAGAATAATCTGTGAGCCGGCCGGCTTCCCATTGTATGCCGAGGTCGAGCTTGTCCTGGCTGGTTATGTCATAGATTCTTACCTCGACCAATACCTGGGGTGTGATTTGGTCAATTTCCTGGACAAACGTATCTATGGCCTTGATATTGCTCTCTGTGTCGGTTACGATTACATGGCTGGTGCCCTTGTTGAGTGATACGGTACCGCGTTTCGAGACAAATTTCCCCAGGGCCGTTTCGACTTCTGCAACATCTGCGTAAGTAATTCGATAGATTTTGCTGATGAGTCTTTCTTCGGCTTCCACAAGGTCCGCAACCGGTACTATCCTTATCATATTCTTATCCGTTACATAATCAAAGCCGTGTGCTCTAAGAATGTTCTTCAGAGCTTCTTGAAGCGGCACATCTGTGAGAGTAGCGGTCACATTGCCCATAACTTTGGGGCTTTTTATAAGGTCCACGTCCGCTTGCTCAGCCAGTTGTCTTATTACCGTATCGATAGGCAGGTCGCTGGCATCGATAGTTATTCTTTCCTGCATCCTCTGCTCAAGTGTTGTCAAAACCTCTTTTTCTCTCAGATTGTCGCCGGCGTTCTCGGCGACATCTTTCTTGGGGTTCTCATTGTCGTTCTCGGCGGGGGCAATAGCACAGACGGCCACAATGAATGCAAGAATCGTCAACAACCTTAATCCACTATATTTTGTCATAGAGCTTTTCATAATAGTCCTTTCCCTAAATTAGACGTTAAGTAATACCATTTCTGTTCATACCCCTTTGGGTTCCTCTTTTATCGTTGGACCTTTTGGGTCCATTTTTTTCCGTTCATTTCAAACTCGACGCCATCTTTATTTATTTTTACAATGGTTGCACCTGATACTGTTTCGCCCTCGTGTACTATTTGGTTGCCAATGACTGCGGTTGGATTACTCTCGCTATAGACGATACCTTTTACGATTATTTCTCCGGTTGTATCCTGCGTGGTTGTTACCGAGCCAAATCGCATGGGGTCACGCAAGGTTGTCGGATATGGTTCCGGAATCTTCCAATCAATTTCATCTTTAGAAGCGGTGAGAGTGTTCGATGGCGCAAAACTCTGGGCGCCGGTTGTCTTGGTCGAAGGGCTTTTCAAGACCCGAGTAAACGCAAAAATCATGATGAGAAAAAGAACCGGAATCAATATCACCATTGTTTTTTGCCTTTTGGCACTAACGCCCGGTTTTGGTGTAAAGAGCTTGGCTTTTATCTTCTCGACGGTCTGCTGCCAGGGGATTTGTTTTGCAGCTTTTACGATAGTATCGGCTTTAGGTTGTTTAGCCGGTTTTGTTTTTGGCGGCGACTGCTCAGGGGCGAGCTGCTGAGGCTTTTCCTTTTTGGCGGCCAGGTGGCTTGGAGGAGCATAATTTGGGCGCTCTGGTGCAGGCGTACCGGAAGACCGGTCGGTGCCGTTATCTTTCGGAATCGGCACACCGGTAAAGATCGATGAGACCTTCTTTTGCAGCCCTACTCTACGCTCTTTCGGCATTGCTTATCTCCTCAGCCAAGTCCTTGTCATTACTTATCTCCTCAGCCAAAGGCTCGGCATTGCTTATCTCCTCAGCCAAGTCCTTGTCATTACTTATCTCTTCAGCCAAGTCCTTGTCATTCCTTGTCTGCTCAGCGGAATGCTTGGGATTGGTTATTTCCTCAGCCAAAGCGAGGTATTCAGCGGCCCCCTTGCTTTCTGGTGCATAAGTCAAGACGGACTCACCGGCACTTGGTGCTTCAGCCACCCTTACGGTTCTGTGAATAACGGTATCAAAAACCAGGTCGCCGAAGAAGTCTCGTATTTGCTGTTGAATCTGTCGGCAGAAGATGGTTCTGTTTTCGACGAAAGTCAACAATAGTCCGAGGATTTTTACCTGGCAGGGGTGGAAGTGCACTCTGATAATGTTGGCGGTTTCAAGCAGTTGTTTTAGGCCTTCCATTGCGTAATAGTTTACTTGAACAGGTACGATGACATCAGTGCTGGCAACAAGTGCGTTGAGTGTCAGCAGGCCGAGTGACGGCGGGCAGTCAATGACGCAGAAGTCATATTCGTCGTTTACCAGTCTGAGCTGCTCGCTCAAGACAAATTCTCTTCCGAGCACGTTGGTCAGTTCAAGCTCAGCACCTGACAGCAGGATATTACTTGGTGCTACGTTAAGCCACTCGAGCTTTGTGCTTATTATAACTCTGGAGATTGGGATTTGCGGATTGGTAAGCGCATGATAAATGGTTTTATCCAGTGTTTCGGGGTCATGTCCAAATCCGAGCGTGGTGTGGCCCTGTGGGTCGAGGTCAACTATGAGGACCCTCTTGCCTATTTTAGCAAGGGCGGCTGCAAGGTTCACGGAAGTAGTTGTTTTGCCACAACCGCCTTTCTGATTTGCTATTGCTATTATTCTCATTTCTCGTATCTCGTGGTTGGTGCTTTACGCTTCACGCCCTTTAGCTTTTCTCCTTCAGGAGTCCTTGGGACTGCTGCTTTTTGACAAAAACAGCCAGGCCCATATTCACCTTGTGTTCTGAATCCTCCTGCCTTGAGCGAGTTATTTTGAAGCTATCTACAAAGATGATAGGCCAGTGTCTCTCCAGTGCATTAAGGAAAGTAGCAAACTGGTTGAAAGCGGCAGTGAAGGCGACATCAATCTGATTTTCATATAAGTATTTCAAATCGGATGAGCCTTGGCCGGCCTCTTTACCTTTAATGCTGAACGAATCAAGTTTTTTATCGCCGGCAATTTGACTTATATCGAATGTCAAATTAGCCGAATCTTCGAAATTAATAACAAAGTCGTTCAATTTCCTTCTTAGATTTTCAATTTGTTCGTTTAGCGAAATCCTGGTTTCTTCCTCGGTTGCTTTTAGTGCGGAGTTGTATATCTGTTCTTTCTCGGCGAGCTGGTTTTCGATCTGTTTTCTGCTTTTTCTCTGTGGTGTCAGCACAATCATATAAACGAAGAGAAACAGTATGAAGCAACCTGCCCATATTAAAGCTGCGGTCATAAAATATTTTTTATAAATCTTCATATTTTTATAATAAATCTTCATAAAAGACCTTCTACATTCCCGGCTTAAACATACATTCTATCTGGTAAGAGACAACATCCCGGTTCTCAAGCGTATCAAATCTCTGCGAAACTCTGATGTTTTCGAGCTTTGGGGCGAGGAGGGTTGAAGAGCGAAGCCGCTCTCTGAAGTCCCTGACTGCTTTGTCACAGTCGGATTGTGGGTCTCCGCAAACATTTATCTGCAATGTTCTCACCGGCACAGAGATATCAATCATTTTTGTGGGTTCGTCTTTTTTGGGCACTTTCCTTTTTACGGAGCTCAGCTTTACCTCGAGGTCGGTCAGTACGACCGAATCCGGCATATTCTTCACCAGTGTCGTCAAAACAGGGGACCACTGAGTATGTCTGCTGAGAGAGTTCGAGACTTCCGATAAGCAGCTGTTTATAGCTTTTTTCTCGTTCTCGAATGATTTATGGAGCTCTACGGCGTCCGCCAATCCGTCAATCTTTTTTTCGTAATTAACGATTGTCTGCTTTTTTATTGCTATAATGATTTTGTTTCGCAGATAAAGGCCGAACATTAATACTGCAATAAGAAGGGGCACCACAAGTGTAGCGGCGGCAATAGCAATGCCTTCGGGCCTGCTCTTTGCCGGAATACCCTGTCCCTTTAATAAATCTATCGTGAACATATCAGATTTCCCTCATAGCCAGACCGGCAGCCACCGCCATAGCGGGGCCGTTTTTTTGAAGAATATCATCACAAAGCCGGTCAGCATCACGGGGTATTTTATCAAAGGGGTTCCACATAGAAGTTTTTGCCGGAAGCCGGCTATCCAACAACTCGACGAACCCTTCGAGAGTGGCGAAATCGCCGCAGACAAATATCTTTTCGACAATGGCAGATTTTTCCTGAGCCGAGTAGTAGCGCAACGTTTCTGTAACATCGTCAATTAGTTTCTTACAGGCCTTGGCCAAACTGTCATCGGGTATAATTTGTGTTCCTGTCGTCTCTTCGCGTTCGAACAGAATCTTCCAGGTACGTTCCGTCGAAATACCGTTTTCAATTGCGATTTGCTTGACAATATCATTACTTGCGTATGCCATATCACGGATAAACGGCATATTTTCACCCATAATTGCCAGAGTTGTATAATCGCTGCCGACGTTGAGAATAGCTGTGGTTGTTCGTTTGGCGCCATCAGAGGTCTTCGTCATTAAGGGGACAGACGGCTGAGGCTTCTTACTTGCGGCGTGGCCGGCCTTGGTTTTTTGGGAACCCTTTTCGTATTCACTGAGGCAATTCAAAAGTGCCAATCCGTCGACATCCATCAGGACGCAGTCAAGAGAAGCATTTTTAGCGAGTTGTACTTTGCTTTTTATCAGCTTATTCGTTGCCGCTACCAAGATGCCGGTGATACTATCGGCGCCATTTGGTATCAATTGGTAGTCAACAGGCCCATCGTGGACGTTGAAGGGGCAGACCTGTTCGGCTTCGAGCAAAACCGCTCCTTCTATTTCTTTGGGGGGCAATGGCGGAAACTTAAAATTGCGTACAGCGACTTCCGGGCCGCATACACTGCAAACGGCCAGCTGCGTCTGAATCCCGGCCGACTCAAGGCATTCGCGGATTGCCCTGGCGGTGTTTATTTCCGCGCGATTTTTGCCATCTTCGCCCGCTGGAATGGCAACTATTCCGGCTGCGGTAACTTTGTAACCGGTGTCTTCTTTTCGCATGCGGATTAGCTTGACTTCCGATGAGCCGATATCCAGGCCGAATGGCTCGTTGTGCTCACGCTCAAGCTTAAACGATCGTTTCCAACCCAAGTCCATAAGTTCTTCAACCTTTTGTTAGTTTAGGGTGTGCCCTATCCGATATAACTATCCGCTTTCATCTATCGGCTTAAAAAAGGGGCTGTTTTACGTAGAAATTAAAATATGCTGGTTAAATTAGGCTAATGTGCCTGATTTTAAGATGGCGGGTCCTATAAATAATCGATGCCGGATGCTTGATGCTCGCAATGAATATCGAGAATCGGGTCCCGTTAGATATGGCCTTTTTCCAGACTGAGTCACTTCTGCGGAATCTTGACTGTCGTCAGACAAGTTTCTAACGGGACGAGTCTAATCTTCCTGCCAGTGCTGCACTACGAACTCAGCTCCAAGGTCGTCAACGCTGGCCCTTAAGAGGGTCGCGTCAAAATGCAATTCACATGAATTTCTTAGTTCGGCATTATTCGATATAATAGCCCCATATAAGGTTGCGCTGTTATCCAAAGTAATATCGGCATCAGGAGCGTAAATAGTCCCGTGAAAAATCGCACTCTGTTCGAATAAAAAAGTCTGGCCCTCACCACCAATCCCATATACTTGACACCTCTTTGGCTCTTGCGTCACGTTATTAACCGTACTTGTATTGCGGAGGTTCATATTTCCGCCCAGATAGAGAGTTAAAGACGAATCTGGGAGAATTACCACGTCGCTAAACGTCTTAGTTTCAAAAAGTCCCGTCACATAAAGTGTTACATCACCGCTAATGGTTATTATGGCATCGCTTTTCAGGTTAATATAGTCATACGTGCCGTTCTCACTTATGGTAATCGTATCGGTTAATATTCCTTTACTAACGGCGAATTCTTCACCTTCCGGCGGTGATACTGTAGGCAGCGCCCTGCCATAGTCGACCAGAAATTCACCATAAATGGTTCCGCTGCCCATTGCCACGACGTTCGGTTCGCCGGTGGAAGCGCTTGTCGGTTGGAGCGCGTTGACACCGCCATAAGGGCCCTGCTCAGAACTATAGGCATCAATAAGATAGCCGTTTTCTAAAACTAAACTGTCTTGTGCATGTACGGCATTTCGAAACAGTCCTAATAACGCCAGAGTGCAACTGATGTTTTTTGTCTCCCGGCCTCCTCTGCCGGTTACGTCCACGTGATAGATGTAGTCGTTATTCGTAATCGTATAGGTGAAGGTTGCATCAGAATTTGTCAGCGTCGCATTTGTTGCATACGGCAGGGTGTTTTCATCCCAGGGTCTGACTTTTAACTTCTCGTTCATTTCATAGAGGGCCTTTGCCAGCCCGGCATCGGCGGCGCAGCGGGCTGAAATCTCCGCGGCGGTTCTTGACGCCATCATACGGCCGTGCAGACCGAGACTCAACAATCCGGTACCCATTATAACCAGTATTATTACCGCAAGCAGTGCCAGGACTATTGCAGAGCCGGTTCTTTTTGACTTTAGCAATTTGTGTATTCTCATTTTGATATCCCCTTTCTCAATTTTCGATTTGCAATTTTCAATCGTCAATTGGAAATCGTCAATCGTCAATACTCTTTACCGCTCGCGCCACTGTTCTACTACGAAGCGCACGGCGTCTTCATCGGTGTCGACATTTCTCAGCGCTTCGTCATAGTAGAAATTTCCGCCGCTCTTCATCTCAAAACTTTTACCGACAATGGCCCCCCGTACATCACCATCGGCCGAAAGAGTAATTACTGCATTTGGGGCGTAAACTGCACCAAGGGATTCGCTTTTTGCTTTGAGGGTGAACTGCTGCTCTTCGGTAGCAGTACCGAAAAGTTTTAAGCTTGCCGGAAGACTCTCATTATTGATTCCAGCGTTATTACCGGCATTCAAATCGCCGTCGAGATACAAAGTTAAAGATGCACCTTCCCGTATAATAATTTCGCAATCCTGGCCAAGACCGATGTCTCCGGTTACGTATAGCACAACATCTCCATTATCTACTTGCATTATTCCCGGATTTGCGGCACGTTTCACCTGAATTTGTTCATATTGACCGTTATCTGCCGGCCCGATTGTTTGTGTTGTACCGTGGATGCTAATTCCTGTACCCATATCGGGTAGCAGCGGCGGAATTATGTCCGGGAACTCAATCTCCTCGGAAAGGGCATACTTACCGTTTATGTCGGCGCCTAAGTCTTTTATAGCGGTTTCGATATCGCCTCCGATACCTATGAAGATATCGCCGTCCACAATTACACCGGCATTTAGAATTATACTGTTGGCTAAAATGCTGTTGGTACCAATCAGTACTTGTACATTAGTATCCCATGGGTCGAGAGAGTTATATCCATCGACTAACGTTCCGGCTTTCAATATGACGGTTTGCCGGGTCAGGATTGTAGGCTCAAACGGCCCCTGCAATTTCAAATTGGCGTTGATTTTTCTTTCGACCCGGCCGGATTGTCCAGTACATTCAACGGTAAAACCATTGATGATGTCTCCGGTAACCGTATAGCTAAAGATTGCGTCAGAATTCGGCAGGATTTCATCTGTAGACTGCGGAAGGGTGCTTCCATCCCAGGGAGTAATTTTCAGCTTCTCGTTCATCTCAAAGACGGCCTTTGTCAGCGCGGCATCGGCAGCGCAGCGTGCCGCAACCTCCGATGTATTTCGTACGGAGAAGAGACGACCGTACATACCGAGACTCAATAATCCCACACCTATTACAGATAATATTACGACAGCAAGTAATGCCAGGGGTATTGCGAAGGCGGTTTTTTTTGAGTGTAATAGGTTCATTCTATATCCCACCGAACTGGTCTTTTATGAGTTTATGAGGCATTTTGTTATTGATTTTGCATAACAGCGGACGAGACGACGGTGGCAGTCTGCGAGCCGTTGTCGAGTGTAAGCACCATCTGAGCGGAGCGACCGGCTCCCCTGAAAAAGACACAGGTAGCTACGTTAACGCAGACAGTGTGGGTGCTCAGAGTTTGTCTTGGATTCAGGCTGCCATACTCGATATACAGTTCGTTGTTAGCTTGGTAGAAACGTGCGTAGGTGTCAACAATAGTGGAATTGGGGTCCTGGCAGTGATAAACCTCGAGCCATTTGCCGTTTGCATCCAGTAAGAACCTTGTCCTGGTTGCCCTTCGAACTACGCTGTCGAACATTTTCCGCGCGACGTAGCCCTCGGTTACAACGTCGGAGTACATACGGTCGTACATTGCACGGTAACCCCGGTGACTGTCAGCTATTGCCATACCGACGCCAAGCATGACGATACACCCAATCGTTACGGCTACCATCAACTCTATACTCGTAAAGCCTTTTGGATTTTCAGTTCTCTTCTTAAACATTGCTAATCACCCCTTTCACAAACCTAAATGGCAACGTAGGTTGTGAGTCTGAATGATTTATCAGCATTTGCAAAAGCTTTTGAGCCGTGGCCGGCACCTCGTTGATTCCAGGCCACGGTAACATTCAAGGCCCTCAATCCGGCAGCAACATCTTGCCACGACATAGTCACAAAGTAGAGGACATTATTTATTTCGACTGTGTAGGTTTGCAATTGTGTAAAACCTATCGGCACTTCGGGGCCTTGGCCGCTGACTTCAATCACCGGCAGGCCTTGGCCCCAATAGTCTTGCGGATTAAATGTCTCGTCGCCATTTATACCGCGCCAATTCTCACACAGCAGCAGTGCGATTCTGGTAGCCACCGCAGTCTCATCAGCTTTTCGCGCGTCCAGAGCGGAATGATATCTATATGCTGATGCTCCGATAACCGCCACTGACAGGATGAGAATTGCCGCCATTTCCTCAACCAGGGTAATTCCCGCTTCATATTTGGGTCGCTTAATAGTCATAATAGCCATTTCCTTCCTCCAACTATTTGACGTTAGGGCAGGAAGCTCAAAAAGAAATGTGAAAAACTGCCCCTTTCTCCACGATTTACTAATTAAAATATACTACAAGAAGGCGTCAGAGCCAAAAAATTATTAGTTTAATCCATTAGAAATCTTCACCTTTTTGTACTTTATTCTTATTGGCCCCATTGGAATTTCTAACGGGGTTTATTTAAGAGCAGCTCCTATTTTGTGAGCTATCAGGGTATTGGGTTATCGGGCATCGTTTATCAGGATACAGGAGTGATTTTCTTCCGGCCTGATTTATCGTTTGTGGGGGGGGAATAAAAAAAGTTTTTGCCGCCCCTATCCAGAAACTGGAATGCTCTTTAAACTAAGGTGGGGGCCTTAGGCCTCAAGGCCCCCACGCTGTTCAGCCTGAACAAGCAATTAGAGGTAGTTTTGACAAATATGGTCGTATCTACCGCCGTAAGGCGTCTCCGAGTGGACTTACGGAGTGAAGATACCGTCCTGGTCCAGCGTTACCACCGCGGGTGTTGAAGGCGAATCGGGGCGGTTGACGGAATTAGCGGGAGTTACGGTAACCAAATATTGGTCGTAGCCGGTAAACGCAATGGTATAAGCTTCATTAGAGAAATATCTGCCATCCAGGTCGTCGCCGTCAGCTCCGTTTACGATGTTGAAGCCCAGGTCTGCTAAGGTAACGTTAGCCCAAACCCCGCCCCAGGCCGGGCCCACCTCGGCGCAGAAGGCCCTCGCTGATGTGCGGATACTACCGGCAGCAGATCGGCCCTCCGACCACCTGGCAGCGTCGATTCGGCCTCGCATAATCGGAATTGCCACTGCCGCCAGGATGCCGACGATGAAGATTACGACCATCAGTTCGATCAGTGTAAAACCTTTTCTACTTTTCATTTTAACTTCTCCTAAAAAAGTTTTAAAATTACGCTTGTGACTGCGAAAGCGGATATCGCTTCCTATTTACCACAAGCACAATCGACCAGATTCATTAGCGACTTTACCATTGATTATTTTTTAAGTCTTTAATTAATGAAATGTGAAAATCCCCCCTTTCTCAACTCTTTAGTAGTTAAAGTATACTACAAAAAACCGTCGGGGGTTAATCTGGGGTTAATTTTTTTTCAATATTCAATTATCAATCGTTAATTATAGGCCTTAGCTTCCCGTCGGCGACATTGAGAAGATTGGCAGATACAGCGCAAGAACTACTACCAATACAACCCCACCAACTGTTACAATCATTATCGGCTCAAGCAAGCTCATCAGAGTGGTTATGGTAGAATCGACCTTTCGTTCGTAATAGATGGCGGTTCTCTCGAGCACCTTCGGTAGTGAGCCGCTTTCTTCGCCGACCTGCATCATTTTGATGAGCATATTAGGGAAAAAGCCGGTTTCGGCCATACTCGCGGAGATATTTGAGCCCTCGACAACTCGCTCTCTTGTTTGCGTTATCGCCGACTTTATAATATCGTTACCGCTCATTGTAGAGAGAATATCGAACACCTCAAGCACTGGCACGCCTGCGGCAATTAACGTTGACATTGTTTTGCAGAATGTTGTGACGAAGGCCTGACTGATTATCTTGCCGAACAAAGGCATAGCCAGGGCGATTCTGCTAAAGAAATAGTGCCCTTTTTTTGTTTTGGAGGTAAGAACTGCGAAAGTGATTATCAGCAGCACCGAGCCGATAATATAGACCAGATTGTGTCGCAGCATATCGTAAACATTCATAAAACCCTGGGTAAAAGCGGGCAGCTTGGCGCCCATTTGGTCGAACATAGTGCGGAATCGCGGAACAACGAAAGCCATTATGAATATGACTATCAGGATAATAAATGTGAATACGAAGATAGGATATGCCATCGCTCCCTTGACCTTTTTCGCCAGTTTATCGCGATTGTCGAAATACTCCGCCAGTCTGCGGAGTGCATCGGCGAGATTACCGCTGGTTTCTCCGGCTAATATCATTGCACAGGATAGCTGGTTGAAGACCCTTGGATATTCCGAGAGACAATCAGACAGAGTTTGACCTTTCTTCATTTTTTCGAGGATTTGTTGTAGAATTTGCTGAAGCTGTAAATTTTCTATGTCTTCTGCGATGGCCTGTAATGCTGTGGTAATGGGAATTCCACCATCAACCATTGTGTTCAACTGCCAACAGAGCGCCGCCAGGTCTGCAGATTTGATTCGCTTTCGGCGAGGTGTTGATCGGGTTTCTTTGACGCTGACAGAGGTCTCGTTGACAGAGATAGGGGTAAAGCCCTGTTCGCGAAGCCAGCTAAGTACATCATTTGGGTAGGCCGCCTGTATGAGGCCTTCTTTCCGCACCCCTGCCACATCCCGAGCAATATACTTATAGCTTTTCATTACATTAAGACCAAAAAGTGATACAGAGTATCATTGGCGTGCCAAGCATTTGTTGGCTCACAATGAACTTATGTATTTCATTTTTCGTTTTTCGCCTTGTTATCGGCGCCACAAGACCTTTAGTTTAGTAAAAACCGGACTTGATTCTCGATACTCGTCATCCGGCGTCGGGTATCCGGCCTCTATTCTTTTATATTTTCTGTAAATGTTACGCTAAGCACCTCTTCAGCGGTGGTTAAACCCTGCAGCATTTTACTTATGCCGCTTTCAAGCAGCCCCCCATAGCCTTTTTGACGTGCCATAGCTCTTATTTGCGATTCACTGACGCCGGCAATGAGTTTTTCCCTTATATCGTTGTCCATAACGAGGAACTCAAATACGGGCAATCTACCCGAATAGCCCGTCCCTCCACATGCTTTGCAGCCTTTTCCGTGGTAAAAGACAGCGTCCTTGGCCTTGTCTTCGTTAATCTTCAAACGCTTGAGGACTTCCTTACGTAAGGTTACTTGTTCTTTGCAGCGCGTACAAATTTTTCTCACAAGTCGCTGAGCAAGGACTAAATTCAGGCTTGAAGCCAGCAAATACGGCTCGATTCCCATATAGACCAGTCTGCTTATTGCGCTGGGAGCGTCGTTTGTGTGGAAGGTGCTCAAGACGAGATGGCCGGTCAAAGATGCTTTTATCGCAATCTCGACCGTTTCTTTGTCCCGAATTTCACCTATTAGCACTATGTCCGGGTCCTGTCTCAAGATTGCTCGCAGGCATATTGCAAAATCGAGATTGATTTCGGGCTTGATTTGAATCTGGTTAATCCCGGCAAGACGGTATTCGACAGGGTCCTCGACAGTTGTAATATTTTTTGTCGGGTCTTTGAGGTAATTTAGCGCTGAATATAGTGTAGTGCTTTTGCCACTGCCGGTCGGGCCGGTGACAACTATGATTCCGTGGGGCTGTGACAATATCAGTTTAAACTCTTCAAGCAGTTCGGGCTCAAAGCCAAGCTGACCGAGGTCGTGGCTCGCGGCTGATGCGTCCAGGATTCGCATCACGACTTTTTCGCCGTATATTGTTGGGATTACCGATACGCGGACATCTATATCTCTGCCGGATGTCTTTATTTTGAATCGGCCGTCCTGGGGCAATCTGCGTTCGGCAATGTCCATTTCGGAGAGAATCTTAATTCTGGTAATCACCGCAGCCTGCATTTTTCTGGCCGGCGGGACCATATCACGAAGCACGCCGTCAATTCGCATGCGGATCGTCATTGAATGCTCCTGCGGCTCGATATGAATGTCACTTGCCCTGCTTTTAACCGCCTGGCTTAACAGCAAATCAACGAAGCGAATTACAGGCGGCTTGGTAGCGGCTAATTCGCCGCCGATATCCATCTCTGCCATATCGGCTTCGAGCGACTCTTCTTCACCGGCTTCGAGCTCTACTATGTCACGAAGGTGCTGTTCTTCAACATCGCTGCCGTGATAAATCACCTCTATCGCCTGTCGAATTTCCTGAGGCGAACTAATTACTGCTTTAATCTGCCGCTTCATTTTCAGTGTGATTGTATCTATTGCGATAACATTTAGGGGGTCGGCCATCGCAACGACGACTTTGTTGTCTTTCTCACCGATGGCTACAAGGCAGAATCGCTTGGTGACGCTCTCAGGCAATATTCGGGCGATGTTCATATCTATCTTGCTGATATCATCGAGCTGAACGTACTCCATGGAGAGGTGTTCGGCCAGGGCGTGAGTAACATCTTCATCGCTCAGTATTCTTAGTCGAAGCAATGCTTCGCCGAGTCGGCCGCCGCGCTCACGCTGTTCGTTTAGCGCTTCGACCAATGCCCTGCGGCTTAAGAGACCCTTAGAGACGAGGAATTCGCCGAAAAGAAGAGCAGCGTTTCGTTTAGGCGTGTTAGAGATAACCTGTGCAGATTCCATTCGTTTACCTCAAAGTACCGCTATTCATCAGGTTTTAACCTCGATAAATTGAAAACAACCACGCAATGAGCACTCTGCTCTACGGTGGTCCCGCTTACTTAGTAGGGGTTAGAAGCTCAAAATAATGCAAGGAGCTTCTTCCCTTTTCGAGGTTTTACTTTTTAAAATATACTAATTAAAATATACTTTAAAAAAGACCAAAGGCAAAAATCGAGTTTTCATTTGAGACGGATTTAAGTTCAATTCGTGCGGGACAAAACTTTTGTTTCTTCGACTCTGATATGACCGATACCACCGTTATAAATTGAAGACGTTCGGCGTGGTTCTGTGAGTTTTGCGGGGTTAGAATTTTTCCCTTTTTGTATCATATTTATTACGCCATTATAGGATTCGCCTGTTGGAAGCGAATCTAACGATTTCTAAAAGAGTTTATGTTAAAATTCTTGACGAAACGGCGAGAACTTCCGATAATTGTGTATTCGTGCGGATGTGGCGGAATTGGCAGACGCGCAGGCTTCAGGTGCCTGTGCCCCTTAGGGGCGTGGAGGTTCGACTCCTCTCATCCGCATTAAACCTGCCCTGTGCGTGGGAATCAGCGTTTTTGGCCTCATATCTGCAGAGTAATCAACTCTTTAACGGAAATTGTACCGATAGGCCGATAAATAATTTATAAATGAACGATAAATTTTTCCGCCCAGGTGGTAAAGGTGTTATGCTTGAAATTGCGCAGAATTTTGAACAGATGTCGGGACGGCTCAGCCCCATAGTTTTAATCACCCCGGGATTGACGGCCGTTATAGTTGGGCTTATTGTCTGGCTCGCTGGGCTGCGTTTTAGAAGAATTATAGTCGCAGTTTTAGGCGCTTTTATCGGAAGCGTTTGTGGACTCTTCGCAATCGGTCGGAATGTTGTGGCAGCGGCCGTTTTGGCGGCAGTGGCTGCGCTCATCGCGGCGACTCTTCACAGGATATTTATCGCAATACTGGCGGCCTGTTTAGCAGCAGCTTTGGGTTTTTCCGTGGGGTATCTGGTCAAGCCGTACGTTGGAATTTCAGAAGAAACAATTCCAACAAATGAGAGTAGATTGCCGGTTCAGGGCACAGCTCTCAGCGTCGACGAAAGCGTGCGCCTAATGAAAGGTTATTTAATTGATGTTGGCGATAAGATAAGACAGGTCTGTTCAGAGATGCCGCTGTATAACTGGGCAATAATAGTGGTGCTTTTGGTAATTTTCGTAACGGGTGAATTTTATTTTTGGCGTTTAACTACGGCTTTGTACTGTGCGACTCTGGGAACACTGTTCGTTTTTGCCGGTATGATTCTGCTATTATTATACAAAGGCGCTGAGCCCATAAGTGGTATTAGACGCGGAACATTACTTTATCTGGGAGTATTTGGAGTGATGATAGTTTTCGGCACGATTGAACAGCTATTGCTTTGTCCGTGGCTGGAGAGTAAAGCGATAAGAAGAAAAGAAGCGAAAAAGGATAAGGAAAGAAGCGGCAAAGCAACGTCGCATTGGCGAACTAAATAACTGGGATTCCATTTTGTGGGTTCGGGTCCCACTTGCGTTGAGAAATTTTATAGTAGTCAATCGCAGTTTACCGTGAGAAATTGAAAGGGAATTAAGGGGAAAAATGATGGATTATGTTACTATCCTTACCCTGGCAGTTGAAAGTGTAGGCCGAGAGGCGGCAGGAGAAGGAATTGTCCCCGTCGACTTGATTTGGGAATATATCACCTCGCTCAACTTGCTCGAGGCGCTGACCTTTATGTCTTTCGGGTCGGTTTGCCTTTTCTACGGCTGGCGTATTTTCAAGATGTTGGTGGTAATCAGCTTTGCGCTATTGGGCCTGATTATGGGAATAACGATAAGTGATAAGATTAGCGGCGGAGGCAACCAGCTTTTGGGTGGGCTCATAGGTCTTGGTGTAATGGCGGCTCTTTCTGTACCGTTGATACGATGGGCAGTTTGTATATTAGGTGCGGTCGCCGGCGGGATACTCACATCGGGAATATGGTTCGCTTGTGGATTAAGCGAAAGATACATTTGGGCAGGGGCGATTATTGGAATGGTGGCCGGCGGCATGATATCCTTTATCGTTTTCAAAATTGCTGTTATGCTTTTTTCCAGTGTGGGCGGCAGCGGGTTAGTGGTAGTGGGAGTCCTGGCGGTAATGTGCAACCAGCACGTAGGGCGGGAGGAGCTGGTTAAATATCTGGTGCTTCATCAAAACTGGTTTCTGCCGATCGCGCTGTTTGTACCGACGGTAGTGGGCATTCTGCTGCAAAATAAGTTTGTTAAGGGCTCCAGAGACTGGAGTGTCTAATGCGTGAATCGTGAATACGACCTCGAATCACGAACCACGAGTGAGCGCTGCTGCTGTCCTCTGGTGGATTTTGCCCTTGCAATATCGCTTCTGCGACTTTACAATCTCAAATTCACTAAGAATGTTTTTTTGCGCTGAGATGCTCTGACAATGCTCAAAAGTACAGGTAGGAATTATGTTTGAGTCCTTGACTGAGAAATTTAATTCAGTTTTCAGGTCGCTGTCCGGCCGAGGCAGAATCACCGAGGCGAACATCTCCGACGCTGTACGCGATGTCCGCAAGGCCCTTCTGGAAGCGGATGTCAGCTATAATGTGGTAAAGAGGTTCTGTAAAGATGTTGCGGAAGCGGCCATCGGCGCTGAGGTGATAAAAAGTCTTCATCCCGGCCAGGTTCTTGTAAAAATCGTCAACGATGAGCTTACCAAGCTGATGGGCCCGGTCGATAGCAGTGTTTATTTTGTCTCGCCGGGGCCAACGATAATTATGCTGGCCGGTCTGCAGGGCGGTGGTAAAACCACCACCGCCGCGAAGCTCGGCAAATACCTTGTCGGAAAGGGCAAAAAGACACTTTTAATTGCTGATGACCTGCGAAGGCCGGCTGCCATCGAGCAGCTAATTGTTCTGGGCAAGCAAGTAAATATCGATGTTTATAGCGAAGACAGCAAAAATTCCGTCAAGGTTGCGAAAAATGCTGTCAAGCACGCCCGCAAGAATGGTTACGATGTGGCGATGCTCGACACTGCCGGACGACTGCATATAGATGAAGAAATGATGGCCGAGCTGGCCGACGTCGCAAAGGCAATCAATCCACACCAGATTTATTTAGTCTGCGATGCGATGACCGGTCAGGATGCCGTTAATTCCGCCAAGGAGTTCAACGAGCGGCTGGAGCTCGATGGCGTTATCCTTACAAAACTGGATGGTGATGCCCGCGGCGGAGCTGCGCTGAGTGTCAAGGCCGTAACCGGAAAGCCCATCAAGTTCGTTGGGGTCGGCGAAAAGCTCGACAAGCTCGAAGAATTCCACCCCGACCGTATGGCCGGCAGAATCCTGGGTATGGGCGATGTTGTGACGCTTGTCGAGAAGGCGCAGGAACAGTTCAAGGCCGAAGAGGCAGTGAAACTGCAAAAGAAAATGGCCAAAGGCAGCTTTGGTTTTGATGATTTTCTCAAGCAAATGCAGGCCGTCAAAAAAATGGGCGGTATTAAAGATATGCTCAAAATGATGCCCGGAATGGGGGGGCAGCTTGGTGAGCTGGACCTTGACGGCGGGGAATTAGGGCGAATGGAGGCCATTGTGTATTCGATGACGCCTCAGGAAAGACGCGACCCGGATATTATAGATTTGTCCAGACGAAGACGAGTCGCAACTGGAGCTGGTGTGGAAGTCAATGATGTTTCCAGTCTGGTAAAGACGTTTAAGCGCAGCCGGGATATGATGAAATCAATCAGCGGCGGAAGCTTCGGCGGGCTTAAGAAGTTATTTTCCGGCGGATTTAATATGGATACACTGGGCGCAGCTATGACGGGCGGGAGAAAAATAAAGCAACGCTCGAAACGAAAAAGAACCATAAAACGAAAAGGAAAAACAAAACGGCGATGAAATTGATGCTCGATGCTCGTAAAGGAGGAAGTATTGAGAATCGAGAGGAAAATTGTGAAAAGAAAGATTGTGATGAATAAAAATCCAAGCCGTCGTGGTTTTTTGAAAGTCATTGGCCTGTCAGGGGCATCGCTGACGATGTCGGGATGTCTGAGCGTCTCTCACGAGACTGCCAGCAAGGCAAACGGTGGTCGACCGCCGAACTTTATTATCATTTTCTGTGACGATTTAGGCTACGGCGACCTCGGCTGCTTCGGCTCCAGGAAGCACCGCACGCCGAACATCGACCAAATGGCCGCCGAGGGCATGCGTTTTACGAGCTTCTATGTAACCAGCGG
>Ga0209427_10002850_pt1 | contig 20288 bp, 18 predicted proteins | sample DeeMarSWOR136_30_FD_187465 | JGI IMG/M metagenome (GOLD analysis project Ga0209427, IMG submission 187465) | Marine sediment microbial communities from White Oak River estuary, North Carolina - WOR-1-36_30 (SPAdes) (version 2) | ecosystem: Environmental > Aquatic > Marine > Intertidal zone >...
AAGGGGGAAGTCAGTTCCCCCTCCAAGTTGACGATCGGATGATATGCGCAGCAGAGCCGATCGTCGGGGGATCCAAGGGGGTATGCCCCTTTGGTCGCAGGGCGTGAGTTTATGCTCAGCCCGAGAAGGGGAGGCAGCGAGCAGAAGCGAGCGTTGGAAGGGGGAAGTCAGTTCCCCCTCCAAGTTGACTTGATATCCCCAACTGAGCGATACTATGTGTTTTGAGAATTACGGCTGCCGGCTTGAGATCCCTTGAAATAAAGACGATCTCGAGCCGGATGAGGATAGGTTACTGATGGAAAACGAAAACAACAAGAGCGCCCTGGTTAAACCCGGGAGGAGAATCCAGGAGCTTCTTTCCTCGGCCGCCAGGGGTGAAGACATCGCGGTCAGAGACGACCTTTATGATTTTCCGAGTCTTCTGGATGCTGCGAAGATCTGCCGGAGAGGGGGCTCGCGTTTCCACTTGATTGACTCGGGAAAGCTCGATCGCTTCCAGCTTGAATGGCTCGCAGAAGCTGGTGCGGACATCTATAGCTCAGATGAGGCAAGGACGGATCTTCTGGATCTGGAGCTTGTGAATACATCCTGCCGGAGAGGAGGCGCTATCTTGGCCTATTTCCATCACGGGCCTTTTGAGCCCGAGGGAGATTCCCATCCTCTCGCTTTTTTTTCTCTCCTGGAGATGGGGAGGAACGGGATCTATCTTCATCTCACCAACAGGGAAAAGGAGAGGGATTTCAGTCGACTTGGTGAGCTCGCTTTTGCCTGCCGGAGAGGAAAGAGCTGGCTGGTTTATTACCACCATGGGGCTTTGGAAGGTTCCCTTGAAGATCTGGCCAGAAACGGGGTTTGGTTTCATGCTACCGAGAAGGTTTTTAGCCAAGCAGAAGACAGGGCTCTTGTCCTGGACAGGTTGAAAGAGGCTATGTCTGCAGGTTTAAGGTTGGTTCTTCATGTTGAGAAGGGATTGGAATATTTACTGCTGCGCGATATCATCAAGGCAGGCTCGTTCGTTCTTTTTCGATCCTCTTTGTTTGATTACAGATCGCCTTTCAAGGCTTTGGAAAGGAAGGCGAAACAGAAGAAGCTGGATTTTAAATCTTACTATCTCTATCGGGGCTTTTTACCCTGAAATACTAGGGAACGTCCCCATATTCAAATAATCCAGGTAAATTATGGAGATGGCATCTGTTGAAGCGCCGATTCCCCTCCTTCCCAGCCAGGACCCTCCCACTCCCCACCATGGGCTTCGGATGGAGAGGAACCGGCGCTTCGTTTTTCCATTGGTTGGATATTTCCCTCATCGATGAAAGAGAAATACTTGCGTTAAATTTTTTTCACTTTAAAAAGAAATATCCATTGGATATAATAGCTCTTTCAAACCCTGTATTTTAACCAAGAAAAGCCACGCAGGAAGACGTCCTTAATTTTTGTTTTAATCGGAAGTGGCTAAAATTTCTATTTTTGAAAGGCTTTCATGACGAAGCAAGACATAAAGAACAACAGTGCTGCTGCCGCCATCCAGCGGATCAAGGAAGCTGAAGAGGAGGCCCGGAAGATCGTTAAAGAAGCACGGGATAAGACCGCCATGAGAGTCATTCAGGATGCCCATGATCAAGCGAAAAAGATCAAGGAACAACATCTAGCCCAGGCCAGGAAGAAGGCCGAGGAACAGAAGCAGGCCATGATCCGGAAAGCGGAGAAAGAGGCCGATGAAATTAGAAAAAATGCCGCTGAGGAAATGGTTTCTATAAAGAAAAAAGCGGAAAAGGCCATGTCCAAAGCCGTAGACAGCGTTTCAGAAAGGATAAGACGGTTCATGGAGAAGGGGGAGATCTAGTCCGTGTCTATCGCTCAAGTCCAGAAAGTTCAGGTTGTTGCCCATTCAGGCGTGAAGATGGAGATCCTTTCCGCTCTACAAGAGGAGGGCCTTGTTCAGGTGGAAAAGACAGATTTTGAGGAGCTGGGCCTCAATTCCTCTTCTGTTGATGTTTATCAACTGGAGCATAACCTTTACCGCTTATCTCATGCTCTGGATTATCTCTCCCGCTGGGAAGAAACGGGTTTTGCCAAAAAGCTCTTTACCTCCAAGACTCGGATGGAGCGCGAAAAAAGGAAAGAAGCTCTTGGCTTTGATTATCTTTCCGTTTTGAATGAGGTAGAAAAGATCGAAGCGAAAAAGAATGAGCTCCTTTCGGAGCTCAGGTTCCTGAAGAAGGAAATGGAATTTTTAGATCCTTTTAAAAGTTTAGAACTTCCCCTGGGATTATTGAAACCCACGGAAACGACGCAAGTCCTCATCGGGTCGCTGCTTGTTTCCCGGAAAGAGGGGTTACAGAAAATGTCCGAGGAAGAAGGCCTCTGGTATGAAGTGGTCAGCAGAGACAAAAGAAAATATTATCTTCTCCTTGTTTATCATAAAAAGTGTGGAGAGCGCGTTGAACAGATGCTCAGAGAATTGCATTTTTCCCCTTTTTATTTCACTGAACCAGTCCAGATCGCAGAGCCTCTGTTGAGCAAAACAGAGGAGCAGGATAGAGTAAAAGATGTCATGAGGAAAATCGATGAAGAGATGCAGATCAAAAGGGAAAAGCTTGAAGATCTGGACAATGAGGAAAAGAAACTGGGCGAGCATCGGGAGCATCTCATGCGTGTCCATGATGTCCTTCTGAATGAGAAAGAGAGGATCTTCTGCTCGAGTCTTCTGGGAGAGACGGAGCGGGCCGCTTACCTGGAAGGCTGGGTTTGCTCTTCAGACGTCAAAAAACTCAAATCCAAGCTCCAGCCTTATTCGGAGGTGACAGAGCTTTATTTTCGTGACCCTCTTCCTGAGGAAGACCCTCCTGTTGTCCTGGAAAACCCGAAGCCGGGAAAGCCCTTTGAGCTTATCACCAAACTCTACGGCCTTCCCCAGCGAGGCTCCTTCGACCCCACTCTCCCTCTGGCCCCATTTTTTTTCCTGTTTGTCGGCCTGTGTGTCAGCGAGGCAGGCTATGGTCTGCTGGTGGCTCTGTTGAGCTTCCTCTTCATCAAGTTCGCCAAACCCAGAGGAGGGCTGCTGCAGTTCTTGAAGCTGCTGGCGCTTTTAGGAATATCCACTGTTATCCTGGGGACGCTGGTTGGAGGCTGGTTCGGCTTCCCTGTCCGGCCGCTGATGATCTTGGACCCTCTCCAGGACCCTTTATCCTTTTTGTACCTGGCCCTTGCCCTGGGCTTCATTCAGGTCTGGTTTGGAACCCTGCTGAGTATGGTCAACGGCTTGAAAAACAAGCGCTATCTCCAGGCAATATTCGTCCAGGGAGGATGGCTGTTACTGCTTCCTTCCCTTGTTCTCTATCTGGCGAAGAAAGGATCCATCTGGGGGATTCTTACCCTGGCGGGAGCAGCCGGAATCATATTCTTCGCTTCCCCCAGCCGCAATCCCTTTGCCCGGTTCTTCGGGGGATTGTACAGCCTGTATGATATCTCGCGCTATCTGGCCGATGTCCTCTCCTATTCGCGGCTTCTGGCTTTGGGGCTGGCCACCACGGTTATTGCCATGGTGGTTAACAATCTCTGCCAGACAGCCCTTGGAATACCGTGGATTGGCTGGCTGTTAGCCGCTTTGATCTTTGTCGGCGGCCATCTGTTCAATTTGGGAATTAGCTTTTTGGGTGGGTTCGTCCACTCCATGCGTCTTCAATTCGTCGAGTTTTTCAGCAAGTTCTTCAAAGCGGGCGGCAGCCCGTTTAAGCCTTTCGAGCTGAAAAGCAAATTCGTTGAATTTATATGAGTCAACATGTCTGATGAGAACATAAGGAGGTGGAAGAAATGGCGTTAGGCTTTACACTGGCTGTTTTTGGAGGAGCTCTGGCTGTTGTTCTTGGTGGGATCGGCTCAGCTATCGGCGTCGGGCTTGCCGGCCAGGCCTCGAGTGGAGTTATGAGTGAAGACCCGGGGAAGTTCGGAAGCCTTCTACTGCTGGTGGCCCTTCCTGGCACTCAGGGAATATACGGATTCTTGAGTGCTTTCTTGGTCATGCTCAAGCTGGGTCTTGTCGGAGAGGTCTTGAAATCCGTATCCGTTTACCAGGGATGGCAGATTCTTATTGCCTGCTTTCCCGTGGCTTTTGCGGGACTTGTTTCCGGGATTCATCAGGGAAAGGTGTGCGCTTCAGGTGTTTACATGGTTGCCAAGCAGCCTAAAGACCTGATGAAGCCGGTGATCATGGCTGCTCTGGTTGAGACCTATGCCGTCCTGGGGCTGCTCATCACCATCCTCCTCTTGAACGGGATACAGCTTTAAAGCGGGGAGACCATGAGCTTAGAACAGATCCTGAAGAGAATCGTTGATGATGCTCAAGCGGAGGCGGACAGGATCGTTCGTGAAAGCCAGAAGAAAGCAGCGGAGATAAAGGCAAAAGCAGAGCAGGAGGCTTCAGGATTAGCCGAAGCCATGGTCAAAGAAGTGGATAATCAAGGCGGTCTGGAAACGAGCCGCATCATCACCCAGGCCCGGCTGGAGGCCAAAATCCGTATCCTCTCCCAAAAGAAAGAGCTCATCCAGGAAGTCCTGGATAAGGCTTTTCAAAAGCAAGACCTTCAAAAGAAAGGCATCAAAAGGAAAATTATCACCAAAGAGGGAGAGATAGAGGAGCCCGTTGAAGAGGAAAGGTTGAGGGAAGAACTCCGCTCCAAGCTGGAAAATGAGATTGTTGAGGTTTTAGGAATATGAAAAGGCCTTCCCGTCTCAGTTATGCCTATGCGGTCGGCCGAGTCCGCGCCCTCGAGAAAGATTTAGTCGAAAAGGCTGTTTTTCGAGAAGCGTTGGAGGAGAGAGATTTTGCGAACGCTCTGAAGCTCATTTTTGACGCAGGCAATTTTTCAGAGGAGTTGATCCAGATCAAGGATTCGACTGAACTGGATGCATTCCTCGATAAAGAGAAAGAGGAGATTGATCGTTTGTTGAGCGAGATCCTCCTCGATGAGGACCTGATGAGGATCTACCGCAATGACGGGAGTCCGGATCAAGCACTGGCTATTGCTGAGCGTTCCAGATGTCCTTTTGTCCAGGATTATGTTCGACACAGGATCGACTTGGGCAACATCAAGATTTTTTTCAGGGCTAAATATTTAGCCCTTTCCGAAGACAGGCTGGAAGGCCTTATCTTGAGAGGAGGATTTGTCGGCGAAGAACTTTTTCTCAAGAACTACGGCCTCTCTTTGGCTGAGATCGGGGAAAAGCTGCAGGCTTCTCCGTATAGAGAACTCTGGACAAGAGCGGCCGATGCCCTGGGAGAACGGGAGACGTTCGTGGAGCTGGAGCGCAGTATCGAAGATTTTTTGATGACCTACTTGAAAAAGGCCAAGTACATCGTCTTCGGGCCTGAGCCGGTCTTTGCTTACGGGCTGGCCAAGAAAAGAGAGCTGAGCCTGGTGCGGCTTATCGGCATCGGGAAATTCAACCGGATCCCTGATAAGCTCCTGAAGGAAAGGATGAGCGAGACCTATGTATGAAAAAGTCGCGATAATCGGAGAAGCGGATATTGTCTTCCCGTTGAGAGCGCTGGGAATAAAGGTTTTCTCGCCAAAGAACGTGGAAGAGGCCAAGGAGATGATCAGAGAGATCGGGGAAAAAAAATTTGCGCTCTGCTTTGTCCAGGAAAGCCTGTTTGAGTCCTTGAGAGAAGAGAGGGAGGCTTTGAGAGATAAATTCTGTCCTGTGGTGGTCGGGTTTTCGGATCACAGGAAGATTACGGATCATCTTGCCAGGGCTATGAAGGAGCTTGCTATCAAGGCCACAGGTTCGGATTCAATGGTTAAAAAAAGAGGAGAAGATGAGACAAGGTAAGATCATTCGCGTCGCAGGTCCACTGGTTGTCGCCTCGGGCTGCACTGGGGCCAAGATGTATGATATGGTGAAGATCGGGGAACTGGGCCTCATCGGTGAGATCATCGAGCTCAGGGAGGATCGGGCTTTTATCCAGGTTTACGAGGACACCACGGGGATAGGTCCGGGCGAACCGGTCTTGCTGACCGGGAGGCCTTTGAGTGTGGAGTTGGGCCCGGGTCTGATAAGCTCCATCTATGACGGGATCCAGAGGCCATTGGATATCATCAGGGATAAGGAAGGAGATTTCGTTACCCGTGGTATCGAGCTGCCTCCTTTGGACAGGGAGAAAAAATGGGAGTTCCTGCCGCTGGCTGTCAAAGGTCAGGGTGTCCAGGAAGGGGATTTTCTGGGAGAAGTCCAGGAGACTCCCCTCCTCAAGCATAAAATCATGGTGCCCGTCGGCTCAGCCGGAAAAGTCGTGGAGATCAAGAAAGGAAAATTCAGGCTTGAGGAGGTCATTGCCAAAATTCAGACAAAAGAGGGAGTGAACGATATCCAGATGTTCCAGACCTGGTCGATCCGCAGGAACAGGAAGGTCCTTGAACGTCTCATGCCTGATGAACCGTTGACCACAGGACAGCGGGTCTTGGACACGCTTTTCCCGCTGGCAAAAGGCGGAACCGGCTGTGTTCCAGGGCCTTTTGGCAGCGGCAAAACCGTTGTCCAGCATCAGCTGGCCCGGTGGTCGGACGCGCAGATCATCGTTTTTGTAGCCTGTGGAGAGAGAGGCAATGAGGTGGCCGACCTGCTTCTCAGCTTCCCCGAGCTCGAAGATCCGCATACCGGACGTCCCCTGCTCGAGCGGACGGTGATCATAGCCAACACTTCCAACATGCCTGTTGCGGCTCGAGAAGCGTCGATCTACACCGGGATGACCATTGCTGAATATTTCCGGGATATGGGCTTTTCCGTGGCTCTAATGGCTGATTCTTCCAGCCGCTGGGCTGAGGCGTTAAGAGAGATTTCTGGCCGGATGGAAGAGATGCCGGGGGAGGAGGGCTACCCGGCTTACCTGGCCAGCCGCATCGCCGAATTCTACGAGAGGGCCGGAAAAGTGGTCTGTCTGGGCTCGGTCAGACGCACAGGGGCACTGAGCGTCATGGGAGCTGTCTCTCCTCCGGGCGGTGATCTTTCCGACCCGGTTGTCCAGGCTACTCTCAAGGTGGTCAAGGTCTTCTGGGCCCTGGATGACCGTTTGGCCAACATGCGCCACTTCCCCGCGATAAACTGGCTTTTGAGCTATTCTCTTTACGTGGAGAACATCAAGGATTACCTCAACACTCAGGTTGCCGAGGAATTTATCGGTCTCAGGCAGGAGGCGATGCAGCTTCTCGAGGAGGAATCGGAGCTTCAGGAAATCGCCAGGCTCGTCGGGGTTGAATCGCTTTCAGCCAGGGAAAGACTCATCCTGGAATCGGCACGCTCCATCCGGGAAGATTTTCTCCATCAGAACGCCTTCCATCCCCAGGATACCTATACATCGATGAGGAAGCAGTATCTGATGCTGCGGACCATCCTGCACTTCCACCATTCAGGGATGAATGCGCTTGATGAAGGGATAGGATTGGATGAAGTTTTGTCCCTGGGAGTAAGGGAAAAAATCTCCAAGATGAAATTCCTTCCCGAGGATGACCCGGGAATTCTGGAGACATACGTGGAGGTCGACAGTGCTTTCAAGGAGCTGCTCCAGGTGAAAGGGACGAGTGAGGAAAATGTATAGAGAGTATTTGACCGTTTCCAATATAGTTGGTCCCCTGGTCATCGTGGAAAAGATAAGGGATGTCAAGTACGGTGAACTGGTGGAGATCGAAGCAGCTGGAGGAGCCTTGAGACGGGGCACGGTGCTGGATATATCGACCGAGAGGGCTGTCGTTCAGGTCTTTGAAGGGACTGTCGGACTGGATGTGGACAAGTCCAAAGTCAGGTTTCTCGGCCGTTCGCAGACGCTGGCCGTTTCGGAGGAGATCATCGGCCGGGTCTTTGACGGTTCGGGGCAGCCCAAGGACCGCGGTCCGCAGATAATCGCCAAGAAGATGCTCGATATCACGGGCAATCCGATAAACCCGGATGCCCGGGACTACCCGTCGGAGTTCATCCAGACCGGAATCTCTTCTATCGACGGGATGAATCCGTTGGTCAGAGGACAGAAGCTGCCCCTGTTCTCCGGCAGTGGTCTGCCCCATGCCCGGATCGCAGCCCAGATCGCCCGTCAGGCGGCTGTCTTAGGCAAGAAGGAGAAGTTTGCCGTGGTCTTCGGCGCCATGGGAATCACCTTCGAAGAGGCGAATTTCTTCATCGAGGATTTTCGCAACACCGGAGCTTTGGAAAGGGCCGTTCTTTTTTTGAACCTGGCCAATGAGCCCCCGATCGAACGCATTGCCACGCCGCGCCTGGCTTTAACCTGCGCCGAGTATCTCGCTTTTGAGCTGGATATGCATGTCCTGGTGATCCTGGTGGACATGACCTTCTATGCCGAAGCTCTGCGGGAGATATCCGCTGCCCGAAAGGAAATTCCGGGACGTCGAGGCTATCCCGGTTATCTCTATACCGACCTGGCCTCCATGTACGAGAGGGCGGGAAGGATCAAGAAAAAAACGGGTTCCATAACCCTTATCCCCATCCTGACCATGCCCGAAGATGACAAAACCCACCCGATTGCTGACTTGACCGGGTACATCACAGAAGGACAGATCATGCTCAGCCGGGAGATCCATCGAAAGGGGATCTATCCCCCCATAGATGTGCTGCCCAGTCTTTCCCGGCTCAAGGATAAAGGAATCGGTGAGGGGAAGACACGGGAGGACCATGCGGATGTGCTCAACCAACTCTTTGCCTGCTATGCGCGGGGCAAGGAAGCCAGGGAGCTGTCGCTTATCCTGGGAGAGGCTGCCCTGAGTGACCTGGATAAGCTTTTTTTGAAGTTTGCCGACCTTTTCGAGGATGAGTTTGTGAGACAGGGAGAGTTCGTATCTCGGACCATCCAGGATACTCTGGACCTGGGCTGGAAGCTTCTCCGCACCATCCCCAGGCCTGAACTCAAGAGGATTCGTCCGGAGTACCTGGATAAATATTACTCTGTAGAACAATGAGGCTGGCTGTTAATCCCAACAGGATGGAGCTTCTCAGGCTCCGCAGGCGTCTGGTTCTGGCTGAGAGAGGCCACAAGCTTCTCAAGGATAAGCTAGAAGAGATCATGCGCCGCTTTCTTCAGCTTATGCGGAGACTTTTTGAGATTCAGGAGGAAATAAGCGTCAAACTGGAAAAAGCCATGGTCTCTTTTGCCCTTGTCCGGACCCGGTCGTCACGGCAGCAGCTGGAAGAACTCATACCGGAGGGAGAGTTGATTGTTTCTCCGCAGAAGGAGAGGATCTTCAACGTTATCATTCCCCGCTTCGAGATAGCTAAGAAAAAGTTATCAGACTATGATCTTCTCCACACGGAAAGCGAGCTCGATATCGGAGTCAAAAAGACAGATGAGGTCATCGAAGATTTGATGGAGATGTCCCGGCTCTGGAAAGCGGTCGAGCTTCTTTCTCGGGAGATCGAGGTGACACGGCGTCGGGTCAACGCCCTGGAGCATATCCTCATCCCCAACATCAAAGAGACCATAAGATACATTTCGAGCCGTTTAGAGGAGATGGAGCGCTCCTATCAGGTGCAGCTGATGAGGGTGAAGGAGATCGTCCGCCAACATTAATGGGGTCAGGGCTCGACATTAGACATGTCTATTCTTCAGATATTGCTCATCTGTCCAATGACGATATTCCCAATTGAATATAAAATCTTAAAGCCTCAGGTTGGATTTGGATTGACCCTAGATTTAGAAGTCCTCTTAATACATCAATCCACTATTTGTTGAATCAAGCATGTCTAATGTCGAGCCCTGACCCTTCAAATTATTCATAGAGCAGGTATTTCTTTCGTTTCTGCCTGAAGATTTCCTCGTCTTCCTCCATCTGGGCGAGGAGCTGTTCATAACTGATATATCCTTCGAGGTAGCGGCTGAAGAGCTCGTTGCCGTACATGCGGTTGAGGTCGAAGGAGTTGAAGGAGAGTTTGTCTGGATGCTGTTCTTTGAGAACACGGATGATCGCCAGGGCGAACCTTAAGGACAGGAATTTTTCTTCCTGGTTGATGATGACCTGAAGTCCATGACAGGCCCTGTTCTCGTAAATGGGATGCATCAGTTTTCCTGGCAGAGAACGGGGCGTGTATTTCACCACTTCCAGCTGAACACCGAACTCTTCACCTCCGCCCAGACTGTCCAGGATGGCAGAGGGATCCAGCCATGGCGCGCCGAATTGAAGAAAGGGAAGAAGAGTCCCCCCTCCCTCGTTGATTTTAACAGCTCCCAGAAAAGATGACCCGGGATAGATGATGGCTGTCTCAGGAGAGGGCATGTTGGGGGACGTTGGATTCCAGAGAAGGCCGGTGTCTTTCCAGTAATGGCTTCTCTTCCAGTTATTCATCCGGACGACGTGGAGCTCGAAGCTTTCCGGTATCCAACCCTCACCCTTCATCATCATCGCCAGTTCACCCGAGGTCATGCCGTATCTAATGGGGATGGGAAGGGCTCCGATGAAGGATTCGAACTCGGGAAGAAGAAGAGGGCCCTCGATGATTTCCCCTCCCACGGGATTGGGCCTATCCAGAACGTAGACCGCTATCTGAGACTGCGCCGCCGCCTCAAGGACATATTTGAGGGTGGAGATGTAGGTGTAGAACCGTGCCCCGACATCCTGGATATCGAAGATGATCGCCTCAATGTTCTGTATCTGCTCCACGCTGGGTTTTCGTGTTTTTCCGTAGAGACTGTAGACGGGAATCCCCTTGAACTGGCTGTTTTGGACCTCTTTTCCCGCCTCCACCTTTCCGGTGAAGCCGTGTTCTGGGGAGAAAATGGCCTGGATTTTATGCCCCTCTTCGTGCAGAACGGTGAGGAGTGATTGTCCGTTGGGGAGGACAGAGGTGTGATTGAGGACAAGGCCCAAAGATTTTCCTTTGAGGCCAGCCGAGAGCTTGGTCAGGAATATTTGGTTCCCCAGCTTGACCAGCTTATCCGGGCAGGGCGTCTCTGGAACCAGGAAAGCGGTTGAAAGGATCAGGCTGAGGAGAATACAGACGAGGCTTTTGCGTGTCTTCCTTTGTCCGCTCAATGCCCTACTCGGACTCTGAGGTGACTCGGCCGAGATACTGGCTGAGCCCTGTTGTCTTGACGATGCCCAGGGTTTCCGCGTTGGTAAAGTTTCTCTTCAGACGGAGGGACTCCAGGACCCGGATGATGGAAAAAGCGACCTCCGCTGTCTGGCCTGCTTCTTCCGTCTTGTCCTTCAAAAAGCGGATGGCTTCGAAGAGGACAGCGTTGGCGTCTTCGTAGGAAATCGGCTCCCGGATGCCGTAGAGCTTAACCCATTGGGGGCGGCTGAGGGTATCGTTCACATGGGATTGAATGAGGTAAGTTGCCCGGCCGATGAGCTTGAGGTTGCTCGGGCTGACATTGGTCATGGTGTTTCCGATGACCTTCCCCAGCCTGGCCATGACCGCGGTGGAATGAGCATTCAGGAGAATTTTGAGGGCGATTTGCTGGTTAATGCCGAGGGGGTCATTTCGGCTGCTTAGAGGGACAACCACAAGGGCGTCTTTTCCCCTGAAATCATATCCAGGAATCTTATGGGCAAGCTTTATCACCTCTTCAGCATCCTTGTCGGTAAACAGGATAAGGGCCAGGTTAGCCTTGTTGCCGGTAAAGAGGTCGATGTATTTCCTGAATTCAGAATTTTTCTTTTTGAGTGCATCCACTTCAGGCTGGATGCAGACCGCCACTCCCAGATCTCCCGGTTTGGGTCCTCGATTTTTCAGGTTGAAGTCGGCAAAAGAGAAATCATACAGAAGTTGTTGGTCATCACCAGCGTTTTTCAGGCTGTCCAGAGCTGCCCTCTTGAGATAAGGGTCCTCGATTTCCTCTTCAAAAGGAGCTTTATAGAAGGAGGCGGCCAGTCCCCTGAATGGCCTTCCAAGAAAGGCTTGCCAGGCCTCTTGGAGGTTTGAGGCGGGTGTCCAGACCTGGATCCAGCATTTCCTCTGCTCAACTTTGATTGTGTCGAGAGGAAAGAGACGGAAGGTTGGACTCCGTTCGGTACTGTCGATGAAAACAGTGATCAATCCATCCTGGGCAAAATAGGTGGAGAACTGTCCGTTCTGATAGGTCTGGGCCTCCAGCTCTGTGAATTTGGCTGTGGCCTCGATGGCTGACTGGACCTGTTTCAGGATTCGGGAAAATTCTAACAGCTTGCCTTTCAAGCGCATCTCGTTGATAAAGTCGAGCTTTTCCATGTCTTTCGCTGAAAGATGTTTTCTCAGGATCCGGTCGAGTGCTGTCTGAAGAATATTACCGACGACAAAGGTTTCGATCGTTGTGGCCTGCATCCGGGTGGAGCCTGTTATGGCCTGAGGGCCGGTGAAGAGGTTGATCTTAGTTATGCCCGGTTCTTCGAGGACGGCGCGGCTGCGGTCAAAAGGAAGGAGGATCTCATCCGGGTTATTATAGATGAAGTAGAGTTTTTTTCTGGACTGCGCCGGGTCATGGACGCCGCCATTTTTCCACTGATCCAGCGCGGCCAGGATGGTCCCGATTACTGAGGACGTTTCTCCGCCTTCGGTCACGCAGATGACCGCATCGCCTTTTTCAACCTTCCTGTCCTCGAGCTGAAGCTTCCCGATGAGCTGGAGGTCTTCGAATCCTTCCAGGGAACTGATGAGAGCCCTGTCGCCTCCGGTCATCTCTCCGATAAGGCGGTTTTCGATGTTATCGCCCAGAAGGGACTGGATCTTTGCCCATATCTTCCCAGTCCCTTTGACTTTTTTCCAGAACGGACGCCAGAAGGTGCTTTCCATCTGTTTGGCTAGGCGGCCCGTGGCGCCGCAGCCATAGATGTATATCTTGTGCCCAGTAAGGATGGACTCCTCGACGGCCTCGGCCGCTTGCTCCAGGTTTTCTTTTTCCTGGGAAAGAGACTCCAGCTTTTCCGAGATATCCTCATCCACTGAGAAAAGCATCTTGAGGCCGTCTGCGCAGTTTCTTTGGATCCTTTCGCTTAGGTCCCATGTCTTGGCATGGCGTTGTTCGGTGATCAGAGTGTGGAGCTGGAATTGTGTCTTATCCTGGATATAGTCGATGGACTCTGGAGATGGCGTTATTCCCAGAAGGTCGAGCAGGCTGGATTCAGCCTGTTCAGGTTGCTGAGTTTCCTGTCCCGGAGCCTGGAAAGACAAGGCTGTAAAAAGGATAAGAGACAGGCCTGTTAGAAAGAACCGGCTAAAGGGATGTGCTCTCATAGTATTGTCTCCACGCCTTGAAAATTGGGGACAGTCCCCGATTTATAGTCTTTCAGCCGTATTGATGGCTGTCATCGATGATGTCTTTTTCCTGCCAATCCTTGACCCATTGGCTCACCCGGAAAACTTTCATCTTTCCGTCTGCGGTCGAGCAGACGACACGATTCAGGCCGGCGTTGATGATCATTTTTTTACAGATAAAGCAGGGGAAGGCGTTTATCCGTTCGGATTTTCCAGACAGACTTCCGAAGATATACATGTCCCCGCCTAAAAGGCTGACGCCGGCACGGGCGGCGTTGATGATGGCATTCTGTTCGGCGTGGACGCTCCGGCACAACTCATAGCGCTGGCCGTGGGGAATGTTCAGCTTGTCCCTGAGACAGAAACCATGCTCGTAACTGGACTTCGTTTTACGCGGCGCCCCCACATAACCTGCGGAGATGATCTGGTCGTCGCGGATGATGATGGCCCCGATGGAGCGGCGCCAGCAGGTGCTGCGCCGGGCCACCTCTTCTGCAATCTGCAAATAATACTGGTCTTTCGATATTCTTTTTGGCCTCATAGCCATTCCTCCAGCTTGTGGTGGAAGTCATCCAGGGATCCGTCGTTGACGATGATGAGATCAGCCATTGCCATACAGCTGTGGAGCTGTTGTCCTCTAAGACTCTCCGTCATCTCCTCTTTTTCCTTTTTGATGAATTCGTCGAGGGTCGAAGCGGATTCTTGCCTGCCTCTTTTTTTAACTCTCTCATATCTTAACTCGACAGGCGCATCGATTGCCAGGAGAATAAATCCTTTTTGCTTTCTCAGGTATTCGACCTCGGATGGGTTGCGGATGCTGTCGATGACCGCCTTGCCTTTCACTTCTTTCATCACCAGCCTGGCCAGGATGTCCGGACCGGATCTTTCTCTCAGTTCATTTCCCCTTTTTATCAGGTTGTCCCGGGTGACAGCAGCATCACTTTTCTGGAGCTCTTTCCGGATCAGGTCGGAAAGCGAGAAGTAAGCATAGCCCTTCCTTTCGAAGTAAGCGGCGGCCTCGCCCTTTCCGGAGCCGTTTGTTCCAGTCAGGCCGATGAGTCTCGGGTCTTTTTTCATCTTTTGAACAGCTTAGGAAGATTCTTCAGAAAATTCAAGAGGGGCCCACCAGACAGGATCCTCGACCTGTAAGGGAGCAGCGAGAATAAGGCTTTGAGTTTATTGAGAAGCCTGTCGTGGTGAAAGAGAACAAAGGATTTTTCCAGGAGTCGGGGCAGGTCAGCACTGTAGGGATACCACCAGATCTGGGTTTTTTTTCTGGAGAAATCGTGGCTTATGAACTTTATGTTCACTAGTTCCTGGAGACCGTACGGCCCGTGGGTATGTCCTCTTCCGGTCTGCTTGATCCCTCCCCATATCGCTCCCGGCTCGGCAAAAGAGAACATATGGTCATTCACGGTGACAGTGCCGCTCTCGATCCTCTCGGCCATCCAGGCAGCTGTTTTTTTGCTTCTTGTCCAGACCGAAGCTGTCAGCCCGTAATTAGAGTCATTCGCCAGGGTGACCGCTTCTTCAGAATCAGAGAAAGTCATGATCGGCAGCACCGGACCGAAGGTCTCTTCATTCATGACTTTCATCGAGTGATTTACCCCGGTGAGGACCGTCGGCTGGAAAAAGTATCCGGGTAAGTTCTCAGGTCTTGTCCCTCCGTGCAGCACCCGAGCACCTTTATCAACAGCATCCTTCACATGCTCTTCGACAGTCCTGAGCTGACTGAGAGTGGTCATCGGCCCCATGTCTACCTCAGGGGCCATGGGATTGCCGACCTTCAGTTCTCTGACGAGACTCAGGACTCTATCGATAAAATCATCGGCGATTTCCCGGGCCACATACAACCTTTCCACTGAGCCACAGCTTTGGCCGGTGTTCATGAAAGCTGCCCAGACCGCTCCCCTTGAAGCTCTTTCCAGGTCGGCATCCCTGAGGACGATCATGGGGTCCTTGCCCCCGAGCTCGAGAACAGTATGGGTCAGGTTGCGGCTGGCGAGTTCTGATATCCTTTTGCCCGTAGCAACGCTTCCTGTGAACGAGATGGTCTGGATCTCAGGGCTGAGGATTATTTTTTCCGCCTTTTGAACATTGCAGTTGACGACGTTCAAAACCCCGGGCGGGAGCCCGGCTCTGATCAGAATATCCCCGATGAGAAGCCCTGTGAAAGGCGTCGAGGTCGAAGGCCTGAAGACCACCGTATTGCCGGCCGAAAGGGATCCCAGGATATCGCTGAAGGGAATCAAGAACGGGAAATTCCAGGGAGAGATGATGAGTGTCACGCCCAAGGGCTGGAAGCGGAAACAGCTTTTTTTATTGGAGAAAAGAATCACATGATGCTTCATTTTCTGAGGCCTGGCTGCCCTGCCCAGGGTCTGGCCGTAATAATCCAGGGCTTCGAGGATTCCCTGAACCTCTACGGACAGGGATTCTGGATAGGGAGAACCCTTTTCAGCCGTGATCAAACGGGCGGCCTCGCTTATCCTTTGAAGCAGGATGAGTTTGGCTTTGCGGAAGATCCCCCTTTTTTCTCTTAAAGGGAGTTCTTTCCAGGAAGGAAAAGCTTTTTTTGCGGCCTGGATGGCTTGCTGGCATTCCTTTGCGGAAGCGAGAAATACTTCTCCCACCGGTTTGAGGTTAGCGGGATTGATGGATTTCAATTTGAGGTAGGTGGCCACCCGTTTGTTCTCGATGATCAGCCTTCCGTCCATGGGTTCACAACCGTCCCTTGATTAATCTCCTGAGCCAGGAGAGAAACAGGAAAAAATAGGCGTCAATGATCGTATCCAGTCTAAAAAGAGGGTTGATAATGCCGGCTTTCAGAAAAAAAAGGAGGACGAGGTCCTTGTGTTTTGGCGGGCAGCCTTTGATCGTTCTTCGTTTTCGTGCGTGAACTTTGCCCTCGATTTTGGAACATGAACCGATGACCATCAACCGGGAAGCTGAGACGTCCCCTCTGTGCTGGCCGATGACTACCGTCCAGGGCGGCAGGGTCTTCCACCGCTTGGGCTTCCTGTCTTTGAACATGTACAACCAGTCCAGGAAGATGCCGTGGCAGCCGCCAGTGCAGTAAGGCTCTCCGGCAATTATGCTCATACCGCAACCCACTTCATCCACCTTTATAAAACCGAGGTCCATGCCTTTCGTCCTCTGCTGGATCTCTTCCAGAGCGATATCCCCTTCGATCCGGATGCTGTCAAGACTGAGGGAGCCATACCCTCTTTCCTGGGCCAGGCGAAGATGGGGGATGTGGGATGGGTCGAGGTGCAGGATATGGGCGCAGACGACATCGTGGGCCAGAGGATTTGTGGCCATCACGACTATTCCCAGATGCCTTCCATGCTGAGTGAGCTGGTTTCCGCCGGTAGAGATCTCCACTGCGTCCGTGGCGATAAAGTCAGGATAGCCGACTTCTAGAAGGTCGACGATTTTTTTGTCCAGTTCATAATTGTGGCTCCAGAGCCTTTCCCGGTCCAGGAGCAGCCCCATGTTAAGCTTCAAGGCCGCCGATAGACCATGGCTGAGGACGTTGCTCTTCAGCTTGGGAGCATAGATAAGAAAATCGTTGTCCACGATTTCCCTGGCCGTGGTCACTTGGGTATGGACTTTTCCTTTTTGGAGACGAACTGTTCTTTTTTTAGACTCTTCTATGGGAAGGAGCTTTATTTTGTGATTTTTCTTGAGACTGGGGTAGCCAGCATGTTTAAACATCCTGGATGTCGGAAGCCCGGCGCCCGTTTTTTCTGCAACGGTGATCTTAATGTCTCCTTTTTTTTCCTCTTTCAAGGCGCTGATCAGGCCATCGAGAAATTCGCTGCGGGTGAACGCAGATGGAGCGATTTTAAGATGAGCCATGACCACGTTGGGTTTTATGGTGATATTGCCTTTGATCCGGGAAACCAGGCCAAAATCCCGGAGCCCTTCCCGGATGACCTTTTTTATGGTTTCCGGATTATAAGTCGGGACATTCCTTAGGATGACTTTTTCTTGAGTCCTCATTCTGCGTGTTCGAGTCTTATTTATCCGGCTAAGTCTTCCTGGGCTTCTTTAGCTTTCTGTTTTTTTCTTTTCTCTGAGAACAAGGCGATCAGTATGCTTATTCCGTAAAGAGCAAGCATGGGAATGGCGACGATGCTCTGGGTGATCGGATCAGGAGTGGGAGTGATGATGGCAGCGAGGATAAAGACAACCAAAACAGCGTACTTGAATTTCTTGACCATCCATTTAGCGGTGATAAGCCCCATGCGGGAGAGAAAAAAGACCAGGGTGGGCATCTCGAAAACCAGGGCAATCCCCAGGATCACTTTAAGAGCCAGGCTGAAGTAATCGTTAATGGTGATGACAGCTCTAAAACCCTCTCCCATGCTGAGGAAAAACCGGCAGGCAAAGGGGAAGACGATGAAGTAGGCGAAGAGGCCTCCTGCGGCAAAAAAAAAGGTGGTGAAGATGACAAAGGGAATGGCATATTTTTTCTCTCTCTGGTAGAGGCCCGGAGCGACAAATTTCCAGAACTGGAAGAAGATGATCGGCGAAGCGACGAATATAGCGGCCAGAATGGAGACTTTGATGTAGGTCATAAAGGGGTCCGGCAGCTTGGTGAAGGCAAGGGTTTCCCCTTCTGGAAGGAAGGGAGTTACCGGGAGGGACAGGATATTGAAGATCTCTTTATGGTATATCCAGGCAGGGATAGCTGTAACGATGATGGTGATGAAGGAGATGAAGAGCCGTTTTCTGAGTTCGTCGAGGTGTTCGAGGAAAGTCATATTGTCAGGAGTCTTTTTTCCCTTCCTCATCTTCCTCGATGCCCTTTTCAATCTCTTTTTTTATATCTCTTAGCTCATCAGCCTGGATTTCCTCTTCGATCTTTTCTTTGATCTCGTCGGATGTCCTCCTGAATTCTCTCAGCGCTCTTCCTATGGACCGGCCGATTTCCGGAAGCTTTTTCGGACCGAAGACGAGAAGAGCGAGAGCCAGAATGAGGAGTATCTCAGGAAATCCTATGCTTCCGAACATGGTGTCCTACTTTTTGAATTTTGAATTGCTTATGGAAATATAGCCCTTACTCAGGGAGAAGTCAACATTAACTTGCTGATGCTTCCCGTTTACTGCACTTAATCTGTAAAGGGCTGCCTCGCCTCCGTCCTCGCCAAGACCATCCCACCCACCACCAAGGGCTTTGGGTGGAGGGGAACCGGCGCCGCACAACTCAACTGATATTAATGCAATCATTCGTGTGACATCCTCTATTGAGCGGACCTGGACGCGATCCTTGAGCCAACGTAGTGGAGGGGAGACCCGTTGGCTTATCCGACGGGGGGAACCGACGGGATAGGTTCCCTGGGGATTCGGGGGCTGAGTGCGGCATCCAGGCCGCACAGAGATCGTAACCTTATTTACTGTGCTTACATTAGACCAGATGAATTCCTAATCAAGAGAATAGAAATGAATACAGTGAAAGCGAGCCGCTTTACATTCTTCGGAGGCTCTGGTAGTATGGAATTCTGCGGTCAGACATGAAGAGAAAGATAATTTCGCTGGTCACCCTGATCCTGGTTTTGGTCCTCCTTCCTGCCAAGGATGAAGATATCTGGGGGCTGTCTATCAATAAGATCATCGCCATGACGTCTCTCATCGAGGAAAATTATTTCAGCGACATCGACCACGATGAGCTGACCTATTCCTCCATAAGAGGCATGCTTTATACCCTTGACCCCCATTCTTATTTTCTGGACCCTGACAGGCTTTCTCGACTGACTGAAGAGCATGTGGGGAAATACTTCGGACTGGGCATCCTGATCCAGAAGCAGGAAGACCGTTTGGTCGTTATCTCACCTATTGAGGGAGGACCGGCTTATCGGCTGGGGATCCAGGCCGGAGATGTCATCTCCCACATCAACGGCGAGAGCACAAAGCCGATATCAAGCCAGGATGCCGTGCAGTTGCTCAGGGGACCAAAAGGAACAAAGGTCAACATCTCCATCGCCAGGGAGGGGCTGGAGAAGCCGCTCGAGATGACTGTCACCAGAGAGGAGATCCCGCTCCGCAGTATTTCGTCTGCGTTCATGCTTGAGGGTGATGTCGGTTACATCCGCATCCGCAATTTTTCCGGGACCACGACCAGGGAATTTGAAGAAGAAATGGCCGCCCTCGAAAAACAGGGGATGAAGAAGCTGATACTGGATATGAGGTTGAACGGCGGGGGCACCCTAGTTCAATCCATCGAGATCTCTGATGAATTTCTGCCCAAAGGCTCAACCATCGTTTCCATGAAAGGGAGAAACAGGGACTATAACAATGAATTTCAGGCATTCCGTGATAATCAGTACGAGAAGATCCCTCTTGTTTTACTGATCGATAAAGGCAGCGCCAGTGCTCCCGAAATAGTCAGCGGAGCCATCAAGGATAACGACCGGGGTTTGATCGTGGGAGAGAATTCGTTCGGAAAAGGCCTTGTCCAGACGGTCTTTCCTCTCTCCGAGAATGCTGCCGTGGCCCTGACTACGGCGCGCTATTTCACTCCCAGCGGGAGGTCGATCCAGAGGGATTATTCCCATATTGAGGATTACATGTTGAGCAGGCAGGCTCCTGTTGAAGAAAGAGAGGTCAGGTACACCTCTAAAGGGAGAGTGGTCCTCGGCCAGGGTGGGATTGCTCCGGATTATGAGGTAGAGCTACCCCTCCCTAATGATGTCACCTTTTTGCTCTTCTACAAAGGCGCATTCTTTACCTATGCCCAAAAATTCGTGAAGAAAGAGACTCCCCTTTCCAGAGACTTCATCTTTCCTAAGGATAAGCCAGCACAGACCAGAATTGCCGGAGGAAAGAAGATCATCGGGCGGGATTTCAGAGCCGGTTCGCAGGTCATCGAGGATTTTAAGTCTTATCTAAGGGAAAACGGGATTGAGTTTGATCCAGCTCAATTTGAAGAGGCGAGATCGGAGATCAAGAGAGAGCTGGAGAGGGAATTGTTTTCATCGATCTGGAGTATCGAGGATGGGTGGTGGGTCTACCGGATAAGTGACCCGGTTGTCCTCAAAGCACTCGCTGTTTTG
>Ga0209427_10002852_pt1 | contig 20282 bp, 16 predicted proteins | sample DeeMarSWOR136_30_FD_187465 | JGI IMG/M metagenome (GOLD analysis project Ga0209427, IMG submission 187465) | Marine sediment microbial communities from White Oak River estuary, North Carolina - WOR-1-36_30 (SPAdes) (version 2) | ecosystem: Environmental > Aquatic > Marine > Intertidal zone >...
TTTAAAGAAGGAGGAATTATTCAAAAACGTGCAAATGAGGTATTACATAAAGCAGTAGATCTCTTAAAAGAAATTGAAAAGATTAGTCTCTTTAAAACAATTGAAAAAGGAATCTTTGGCGGAATTAAAAGACCTATTAATGGAGGAAAGGGTCTCGAAGGAGTTGTGGAAAAAAATGAAGATTATTATAATCCTTTTATAGAATTTATGAGAGGTAACCATGTTTAAGGTGTATTAAAATGGGTGGTGGATTAAATACAAAGGATCAAAAAACTGTTGATAAAAAACTAGATTTAACAAGAATTAAGCCTTATGGCGATACAATTAATGATGGAAAAGTGCAAGTCAGTTTTACACTTCCAGTAGAAAATGGAATCAAAGCTTCAGAAGCAGCAAAAGTTTTTACTGAGAAAATGGGACTCGACGATCCCATTATTGCTTATCAAAAAGAACTCGATAAAGGATTCACATTTTTCATAATTTATGGTTCCTTACGATATACAATTGATTATACTCAAATACAGGTTGATTCTTTGGATATAGAAGTATTGAGTATGAGAGAAATAAATGCTTATATTAAAGAAAATTTAAAGCGTAAAGTTGTTATACTTGGAGCTACAACTGGATCAGATGCTCATACCTTAGGAATTGATGCTATAATGAATATGAAAGGATTCGCTGGACATCATGGGCTAGAAAGTTTTGAAATGTTAGAAACGTATAATATGGGCTCCCAGGTATCTAATGAAGAATTTATAAAAAAAGCAATAGAAATTAAAGCTAATGTATTATTAGTATCTCAAACAGTTACCCAGAAAAACATACACGTTGAAAATTTAACTAATTTAGTTGAGTTATTAGAAGCAGAAGGTATACGTGAAAAAATAATTTTAATTTGCGGTGGATCAAGGATTACACATGAATTAGCAAAAGAATTAGGTTATGATGCCGGTTTTGGTCCAGGTACATATGCAGAGGTTGTAGCAACTTTTTTTATAAAAGAGATAGTTAGACGTAAAATACTATAATATAATTCTAACTTAAATATCCGTTTTATTTAAAATGAGGTATAATGATGATGATTGGAATGGAGTTAATCCTCACACTCCTCCTGGTTATGATGCTACTAAGTACAATCTAGTATTTGATCATCATTCACATACGAATTTTAGTGATGGAGTTCTTTCAATAAAACAAAATGTTGAATGGCATATTGCTATGGGCTATAATGCTTTAGCTATAACTGATCATAACAATATGCGTCATTTAGAAAGAATTCAAGAAATTAAGGAAGAATATGCACAAAAAGGGATTCTAATTTTAAGTGGAATTGAATGGACTACCATCAGAATTCATTTAAATCTTGTAGGGCTCTCAAAATGGAATGAGAGAATCCCTTATAAACCTAAAGATGAAAAAATAATTGATGTTATTAATAAAGTTCATGATCAAGGGGGAATTGTTGTATGTAATCATATTCTTTGGAGTATATATGAAGAAGGATATAAGAATCACCCTACTCGAGAAGATTTATTGGATTGGGAAGTAGATTATATTGAAATTGTTAATGATGATTGTAAACCTGAAAATGTTTTTGATATCGAATCTTATAATTTCTGTAATAAACATACCGGTAAAATTGGAATGATTACGGGGACTGATATGCATTCCCCAGAAGCTTTAGCGAGTGGTGGAGTGCATGGTTGGACTTTATTGAATTTAAGAGAACTTACCGAAGAGACATTAATGCAAGAACTTAGGAAAAGAAAAACTCGAATTCTATATTCAAAAATACCTTATCTTGATCCAAGGATTCTTTAATGATTAAGCTTGTATATATTTTTTAATTCTTAAAATATTATTATATAACGTCCAGAATCTGTATATCTCAGAAATTAATTAATCTTTTACATAGCGACGTTGTAGCCTCTTTTTTTATCGAAGAACTATTAAGAAGAATTAATATATAAAACACACAAATTAAATAATTTAATTAAAAAAAATAATTTAAAATTAAACGGGAATATCTCTCTTATTAAAAATGACCACAGATAAACCTACAATACCAACAGAATATCCTGTAAGAATTAAAATATTTAAAAGCACATTCTCCCAGACATGGTTAACCAGTAAATTAGATGTTTCAAAATAGTAAAAGATACTCAGATACTTAATACCTTGAACACCTTCGGGAAAGGCTTCCCAAAAAATTCCTACAATGTAAAAAAATATTACAATAGCAAAACTAAATGTGAGTGCTCGCTTAGGGCGGAGAAATGTTGAAAACAATAATGCCGTGCTGATCATTGCAATTAAGAAAATAAAAAGCCAAAAAAATACCGTAAATATCTCATTAAAGTATACTTCACTAGGGATGATATTTGGAAAAACAAAGACGCCAAGAAGAACTCCCAGGCTCGAACAAACTACAAAAATGAATGCAGTTAAAATATGCCGTATATATTTACCTATAACAAAGTTCCAACGCTTTATAGGTTTTGATAATATAATATCGATCGTTTTATCGTCGATTTCTTTTGGTATATCTTGTGCTGCTTTTATGATAAAATAAAATCCAAAATAAAACCAGGTCATTGAAAATAGATACACATTCAAAAAGCCACCAAAAGTGTTTAATGCAATAAAATCACCAACCATTTGTACAATTGCTTCAGGGTATCCCTCAAGTATCTCTTCCATATTTCCAAAAAGTGTAGGATCGTAAAAAGCCATAAACGCTAAGAAAAATACTCCAAAAACTACAGCAAGAATTATAATACTTTTTATATTATATCTTATCTCTTTTAAAGAAGCTTGAATTAGTTTCAAATGGCTTCACCTCCATGGGAGTTAGAATCTCTATAATATTCGAGAAAAATATTATCTAAGGTTGAATGAGTGATGTTAAAATCTTTAATAGGCATACCTGCCCATTCTTTTTTACTAATGTGATGTAATATCTCTCGTGATTTATCAAATGGTAGTAAAAATTCAATTCTATCTTTAAAACTATGTTTTACGATTGATTCAGGAAAATCAGAAGATAAAAATGAAATAAAATCATCCAAACTCTTATTGGTTTCAAATTCTAATTCTATACGCTTTAAACTTTTTTTCTTAAGCTCTTTTACGCTGGAAATTTCTACAATCTTGCCCTTTTTTATAATCGCAACTAGATCACAAAATTTTTCAATTTCTGGAAGTACGTGGCTAGAAACAAATACGGTACAATTGGATTCTTTTTGACGTTCTGAAACAATTCGATAAAATTCTGATTGCATCAGGGGATCGAGGCCAGATGTAGGCTCATCCATTATTAAAATTTCGAATTTTCCCATTAAAGCGATTAATACCCCTACCTTCTGCTTATTACCTTTACTTAAAACGCCCATCTTTCTATCCATTTCAATTTCAAGTCTATTTGTTACATCTTGAATGAATTCCCAATCTATGTCAATATCATAAAGTTTGGCGAAATACTTTATTAATTGATTTACTGTCATATCTTTGTAAAGACCTAACTCTCCTGGTAAATAACCAACTAAATTTCGAAATTTTACATCTTTCTTAGGGTTAATTTGTTCACCATTAATTGTTATTATACCACTTTCAGGGTTCAGAAAACCTAATATACATCGAATAGTAGTAGTTTTTCCTGCCCCATTTGGGCCCAAAAAACCAAATCGCGCTCCTTTTGGAACATCGAAAGATATACCATCAACAGCTTTTATTTTTCCATGGTCATAATATTTAGATAAATCTATTATTTCTATAGCATTCGTCATAGATTACATCTCTTTCAATTGTTGTGAAAATAAATTATTCTATTAATTATTAAAAGATATAACTATATAAAGATTTTCATTTATTGTGAAGTTCACATAAAATGAAATTCAGTAAAATTTAAAAGACTAAAAGATTATTATATATATAATAATATTAAGAAATAGCTATTTAACTAACAATTAAATTCTTATTAGGAATGCTGAATCAAAAGAAAGTTAATGAAATCTTAAATTTAGTAGAAAGGATTGTAAAAGAATATCTTCAAAACGAAATCTCGCGAGATGTAAAATTTCTTAAGGACAAATTAAAGGATTTTCTAACAAACCCTATTTGGAATATTGCACCTTTATTTCAATTACGAAATGAGATCAAAAAGCTTGAGCTTTCCGATAATGAATTTAAATCTTTTTGGGATGTAATAGATATCAAAATAGACGAGCTTCAATCGAGTTTAATAGAGAGTAAACCTTATATTTACCAAGGCAAAATCCGAGAATATGAAATTAGACTCATAGATTTTTTCATGAAAGCTGGCTTAGTAAAAGGGCAGAGCCCCACCTTTACTACTATTATTGGATATCTACTTATTCATAAACGTTTAACTCAAATGCAGCTTAGAGAATTAACAGGATTTTCCAGAGGTGCTATTTCTAATAACCTAAACCTTTTAAAAAATACGGGATTAGTAAGCAAAGAATTAATTAAGGGAACTCGTAAGCATTATTATACTTTTGGAGGAGATATGTCCCAAGTTTCTTCAAAAACGGGTATCTTCAAAAAAGAATTAAATGACACCGCAAAATCTTACTTTATGGCAAAATTGATAGAATTAAAGCAATTACCAAATAAAAAGGGTTATAATTTATTATTTGAAAGAATATCTGCAATAATGAATTTTCTTAACATTCATAAAAAAATTTTGGATATTGTTTTGGAATCAGAATTAATTAAAGCAATCGAGATGAAAAAAATTTGAGTAAAATAGAAGAATTTGATCCTGAATTGAGAAGGTTAGAGGAAGAGATTGTACAATTTTTACTTAATTCATACTTCTATACAGGACAAAAATCTTCATTTACCACCATAAAATCATATTTTATCACTAGAAGAGATCTTACTCAAGATATGCTCATTAAATTAACTGGACTATCAAGAGGTACAATTTCTCAAGAGCTTAAAGGATTATTAGATATGGGCGTAATAGAGAGATCCAAAGTATCGAATACAGGTGAGATTACCTATACTTTGAAGTCGGTTGAATTCGCGTTTATTCATCATTTCGTTAATACTTATAAAACTATATTAGAATTCGATAAGGAATTGGCAAAACTAAAGAATGATATGGACTTAAATAAAAATGAGCTTGAGAACACCAATGGATTTAAGGATATCTATCAAATTGTTTCAATCTTCGGCAAAGCCATGCCTTTTACTTTGAAATTGATGGAAATTTTGGAAAAAGAATTAGCAATTCTGGAGAAGAAATAATTCAAAAATTTATTGAATTCATTCATCTTTTTATTTATTACATATTCAAAAGAAAATAAGAGAAGTAATTATCATTCAAGGAGTATGATAAGGTGAAATTGAATGGATCAGATTTTTAATTGGGATTTTCCTTATCCCTCTCGTAGAATGCCCATTACAGCAAAAAATGTAGTTTCTACCTCACAACCACTCGCTTGTCAAGCGGGATTAACTATGCTACAAAAAGGTGGAAATGCTGTAGATGCCGCCTTAGCAACTGCTATAACCCTTACAGTTGTTGAACCTGTTAGTAATGGTATTGGTAGTGATGCTTTTGTGCTCTTATGGGATGGGAAAAAATTAGTTGGTTTAAATGCTTCTGGTAGATCTCCCGCAGCATGGACTTTTGAACACTTTTCTAATCGTAAATCAATGCCCTTATTAGGTTGGGATTCAGTAACAATTCCGGGGGCGGTTTCAGCTTGGGTTACCCTCTCGAAAAAGTATGGTCAACTAGATTTTAAAGAATTATTTGAACCTGCTATTAACTATGCTGAAAATGGATTTTTAGTTTCGCCAATTACGGCGCAAGTATGGCAATATCTTTCGAAAATGTATAAAAAAAGAAAGTTTCCTGAATTTTGGGATGCTTTTATGCCCTATGATAAAGCACCAAAACCAGGAGACTTATTTAAATTACCTGCACAAGCTAAAACTTTAAGGTTAATAGCAGATTCATATGGAGAGGAATTTTATAGTGGAATAGTAGCTAAAAAAATTGTTTCCCATGCAGAAAAAACTGGTGGGTTAATCACTCTTGAGGATTTAAATAACCACAAAGCTACATGGGAAGAACCAATATCTTTAGAATTTAAGGGAGCCACGTTACATGAACTTCCTCCTAATGGTCAAGGTTTAGCAGCATTAATAATGTTAGGTATACTTAAAAATTTCGATTTAAATTCTTATAATCCTGATTCTACCGAAACACTTCACCTTCAAATAGAAGCTATGAAACTTGCTTTCGCAGACGGTTATCATTATATTTCTGATCCTTCAACAAGCTTACTTAACCCTTCATTATTATTAGATAAGAATTACTTGAATCAAAGAGCGAGTCTTATTAACCCGGCAAAAGCTCAGAAATTTGAATATGGGATTCCAAAACAAAGTGATACCGTTTATTTGACTAGTGCAGATGCTGAAGGGATGATGGTATCGTATATTCAATCTAACTATATGGGATTTGGTTCTGGGATAGTTATCCCGGACACAGGAATTAGTTTACAGAATCGTGGAAATGGATTTTCCTTAATTGAAGGACATCCAAATCAAGTAGGTCCGAATAAAAGACCCTATCACACGATTATTCCTGCCTTCGTAACAAAAAAAGGTAAACCGCTTATGAGTTTTGGTGTAATGGGAGGACCAATGCAACCACAAGGTCATGCTCAGATGATAATCCGCATTTTTGAATATGGGCAAAACCCTCAAGCTGCAGTGGATGCACCGAGATGGCGGGTTACCCAAGGGATGAAAGTCAGTCTCGAACCAGAATTTAACGATACTACATTTAATGGTTTAAGACAACTTGGACATCAAGTATTGAAGAGTCATTATTTTGACTTTGGAGGCGCACAAATAATTTATAAAGCTGAAGATGGATATATTGCTGCTTCAGATCCAAGAAAAGATGGTCAAGCAGTAGGTTTTTAATAAGAATGATATAATAATTTTAATAATAATACATGAATTTACCATAAAATAAACAAATATCTTAAAATTCAAAGAAATGGTGAAAACTATGAATGAAGATATCATGAAAGCATATCAAAGTGCTGCTAAAACGTATGCAGATTTGGGAGTTAATACTAACAAAGCCATTAAAATATTAAAACAGACCCCTTTATCGATTCACTGTTGGCAGGGTGATGATGTAGTTGGATTTGAAAAATCTAGTACACCATTAAGTGGAGGTGGGATCTTAGCAACAGGAAGTTATTTCGGAAGAGCAAGAAGTATACAAGAACTTCGTAATGACTTGGAAAAGGCTTTATCATTAATCCCTGGAAAAAATAGAATAAATTTACATTCAATTTATGGTGATTTTAATAATAACTTTGTGGAACGTGATCAATATACTCCCGAATATTTTCAATCTTGGATTGATTGGGCAATAGAACGGGATCTAAAATTAGATCTCAATTGTACTCTTTTTTCTCATCCAAAAGCAAATGATGGTTTTACTTTAAGCAATAAATCAAAAGATGTTCGTGAATTTTGGATTGAGCATGTTAGTAGATGCCGAGAAATAAGCGCCGAAATAGGTAATCAGTTAAAAAGTCCTTGTATCCATAACATTTGGATACCAGATGGTTCGAAAGATATTCCTGTGGACAGATTTGGGCATAGAAAATTATTAAAGAGTTCATTAGATGAGATTTTTAAAAAGAAATATCCCTCCTCCTCGATGAAAGATTCCTTAGAGGGCAAACTTTTTGGAATTGGGAGTGAATCATATGTGGTGGGAAGCCATGAATTTTATTTGAGTTATGCTATTGCTAACAAGGTAATGTTAACTATAGATACAGGACACTACCATCCCACAGAATCAGTAGGAGACAAAATTTCAGCAATTCTCCCTTTCATTACCGAATTGATGCTGCATATCAGTCGAGGAGTGAGGTGGGATAGCGATCATGTAGTTATTCTGGATGATAATCTAATTCAATTAGCTGAAGAATTAATAAGAACTCGAGCAATGAATAAAATTCATTTAGCTTTGGATTTTTTTGATGCATCATTAAATCGAATTGGTGCATGGGTAATAGGCGCTCGTGCAGTTCAAAAAAGTTTGCTATATGCTCTATTGCAACCATGGGACCTACTTAAAGAATTTGAAGAAAATAATCACTATTTCCAGCGACTTGCATTTTTAGAGGAAATGAAAACTCTCCCATTTGGCAATATATGGGATTTTTTCTGTATAAGCAATAATGTTCCTATACGAAATAATTGGATTCGTGAAATCGAAAGATATGAAAAAGATGTATTGGAAAGAAGAATATAAAGTGAATTATAATTTTATTTCTCCCAAGATTTCATAACGAGATGAGTATTTGAAGCATTAATTCCTTCAATAAGATCAATTTTATTAGCAAATATCTCATAGAGATCTTCTGCGTTCTCTACAATTACTTCAGCTAGAATATCGTAGTCCCCCGTTAGAGACATTAATCTGCTAATTTCAGGAATTTTTTTAAGTTCTTCGATTACGGTTTTTATAACACTTATTCCTAGTTTAATAAGGATGATAGCTTTAATAACCATTTTTATCTCCCTTAACTCTTCTCTTTATTTGTTATTTTTCTTGCTTATTTATAAAAAGAATTTCTAAATTATTAACTTCTCTAATGGGTTTTAATCGATTATTTATTAGATAGTAGAAGTCTTTTATTGAGCTTATTTTGATATTAACTAATAAATCATTTGTTCCAATTAATGCATGAGCAGATTGAACTCCATGATACTTTAAAATTCTTGTAGGTATTGTGCTAATTCCACCCTTTTTTAGGTTCAATAAAACAACTGCTTGAACTAGATTTTTTATTTCATGAGCATATCGAAATATTATGGTGATAGTAAAAAAAAAAATTACAATAATTAGATATTCGTAAGGAAAATATTCATTAACTAATATCACAGCAAAAATCAAAGATCCTAGAGGATCAATCAAATTTAATATACTACTCCACTGCGTATAAGTTAAATAGGTTGCTTTCCAATTTGCATTTGCGATATAAACAAGTAAATAAGGAATTATTGTAGAAAAAATTATCAAAAAAATTATCTCCCATCGACTCATAATGCCAATAAATTGAGGTAATTGGTGAAAAAATTGTATTACTTCAAGAGTCAAATCAGTTTGTACTGGAATTAAAAAAATTATATAAACAAACGGAATCATAAGCAAAGTTCCTAACAAAAAGGAGAAAGACATCTTTATTAATAATCTTGGAATTTTATAAATATTATTCTCATTTATTGTTTTAATTTCTTCTTTTGAGTAAGCGTCATTATTAATACTAATATATAGAAATGAGATTGTTATACTAAAAATTAAAAGATAAATGACTGCATTAATCCCAATCGGGTTTCCCTTCAAAATTGCTCCAGTTGCGCTAACTGCTATTAAAATTATTATGGAAAAAGTCAACATCACTAAATATAAGACTTTAAATATGTCAAATTTCTCAAAATAAATACCTTTTTCATAAAATGCAATCAAAATAATGCTAATTAGAAATCCACTCATTGTAAATGAAATAGAAGTCGTTTTTATGGTAAGAAAAAAGAAAATTATATGCAAGATAATCCCAAAAAAGCCTAATAAGCCATAATAAATAATATTTTTAAGATCATAAAATCTGCGATTTTTATGAAATAAATTTCTTAGCAATAATCCTAAAGGTATCTCTTCCTTTATAGAGATATTATTATTTAAAACCACAATCAAAAATGCTAAAAATAATAAAATTATTCCTGAAATTAAAAATCTGATGAAAATAATCATTATAATTGATACATCTTGAAATAATCCTGAAATTACTATAGGTATAAAGCTCCATAGTAAATTAGCAACGATTATATTTATTAATAATTTATTAGCCATGATTTAACATAAATATTGATCAAAATGATATTAAAATTTTAGTCTAATTGTTTTTTATTTATATGAAAGAATTATGGTAAATATGTTTTAAAACTATTTTAATTAGAATTTCATTTAAAATTACCCATCTATTTCCCAAAGTATCTTTATAAAATTAAACATTTTTATATTCGCTATCTTTTCAGTACTTAGATATTGTTAAAAAACGAAAAATATTAGAGAATTATGCCAAGTTCAAAAGAATATATTGAAATGGATGAAAAATATTGCGCTCACAATTACCATCCTATACCCGTTGTCATTTCTAAAGCTGAAGGTGTCTGGGTATATGACCCAGAGGGTAATAAATATTTAGATTGCCTTTCTGCCTATTCAAGTCAAAATACGGGACACCGACACCCTGAAATTATTAAAGCATTAAAGGATCAAGCAGATAAAGTTACTTTAACCTCAAGAGCTTTTCATAATGATATGATGGGTCCCTTTTTAAAAAAGCTATGCGATATTGTTGGGCCCCATATTAATGATCCAAAAAGTTCGGGGATAATGGCCCTTCCTATGAATACTGGTACGGAAGCTGTTTCTACGGGTTTGAAAGTCTCACGAGCATGGGGATATATTAAAAAAGATATTCCCAAAGGAGAAGCAAAAATAATAATATGTAGGGGAAATTTCCATGGAAGATCAATAACAATCGTAGGATTTAGCACTGATATTTCTGCGGTAAGATATTATGGTAATTTCGGTCCCTATACTCCTGGTTTTATCACAATACCATATGGGAATGCAGAAATATTAGAAAATACTATATTGGAATTAGGTCCAGAAAAAGTTGCAGCATTTTTATTCGAACCAATACAAGGTGAAGCAGGTGTAAATGTACCTCCAGAAGGTTACATTAAGAAGATTAGGGAAATTTGCACAAAATATAATATATTACTTGTTGCTGATGAGATTCAAACCGGATTTGGAAGGACTGGGGAATTATTTGCATGTGATCATGAAAATGTTAAACCTGATATGTTATTGTTAGGGAAAGCTCTCGGAGGAGGAGTTTATCCCGTTTCTGCAGTAGTTACTACTAAAGAGATTATTGGCCCCGATGTTATTAAACCTGGTACTCACGGCTCAACATTTGGTGGTAATCCTCTTGCATCAGCAGTAGCCATGAAATCTCTTGATGTTCATATTGATGATCACCTTGCCGAAAGAGCGAAAAGATTAGGGGGATACTTCATTGAAGGGCTTAGAAAGATTGCATCGAAAAATACTATAGTCCCTATCAAAGAAGTACGTGGTAAAGGATTATTAATGGCAATTGAATTCAAAAATGAAGCAAGACATTTGGTTGAAATGTTAAAAGATAAAGGTATCTTAGCTAAAGATACACACTCAACTATAATTCGGTTTGCTCCACCTTTAATAATTACTAAAGAACAAATAGACTGGGCTCTGAATGTAATTGAAGATGTACTTGTAGTATAAAAATATCAATTTTAATTCCATTTCATTTAATTATTACTTACTTATTTTAAAATTAAAAAGAATAGAATGTAAAATTTTTCAAAAAAAAAAAAGTAAAAATCGATTAACGATTTTTTTCAATTTCAAATTTTAAATTACATATATAGAGTTTTGATTGATTCGGCAACTGCCATGATATCTCCGTAACCATAGAGCATAGGCTTATATGTCCAAGTTTCATACAAAGGCAATTGATCATATGCATGATCATATTGACCTAAGTAGTTCAGAAATCCGCTTTGTCCTGGGGGAATTACATTTACGGCATGAGGTTTCGCGAAAAGATTTCTCCAATCACTAAAATCCCATACAAGCATCTCAGCGATATGGTTGTAAGTACCACGGTTCATCGCGTGCATTATTGGAGCAGGTAAGCCTCCCTGCTGACTAAATATCACTATATTGACGGGTGTAAGCCAAGTGGACATATCTGGTCCCAAATCACTCTCTAAATTAGCAAGTGCGTCCTTTAATACCCTAACAATTACTTCATCTCTATCTTCTCCATTAAGATAGTCATGATTCAAAGGTAAAGTTGAAGCGGGTCCATCAAACACGTGAATCAATGAGCTAAGACTTCCTCTTACTCCTGGAGGCAGATCGTCGTCAAAAACTTCATCATAAATTAAATCCTCCCATTCTTCAAAAATGGTAAGGCCTGGATCATCATATGTAGCTGCAGGATTGGGATATTGGGGTGCTAATACATCATTATAGTGTTTATCCCAGTCTTCCAAATAGTCTATAACTTCACTTGGAATAGTTGGATCCGTGTTAGCAGCATCTACAAGGAAATCTAGCAGACCCATTGCTGAAATATGGTTGTATCCGGCATCCCTATTGATTCTATTCATATCCTCGAAGGTAATATCATCATCTTCAGCTAAAAGATCCTGTATTCTTCTAACTCGATGCCCTTGACCCCATCCAGTATCAGCTTCTCCATAAGGCCAATTTGCAATTGGCTTATTGTTCCAGTTGGCAAGAAAGCCCTCAGGGGGATTGAAACACTTTGGCATTTCCTTAACACCAGTCAAACCAATCCATTCTTCTTCACCAGTACCCCATAAAGGTAATCTATCATCAATTGATCTGCCATCTTTTCCGATGGTCGGCTTTATTGGGTAAGTGCCAGAATGCCAATATCCGATATTTCCATCTCTATCAATCCATAGGAAATTGTGACTTGGTTCTACTTTTGCAGCTGCCCAATGCATATCCCATAAGTCGGTTGCTTGTTGAAAGAGGGACCAACCTTCTTCAGCAGCAAGCTCTCTCTTGTAATAAGGTGCTTTCATTGAATAGCAGAGATTGTTGCCAAGATCCCAACCAATTATTGGTCCATGGATTGTACGATATATATCTCTCTCTTCATAAGTAAGTTTTCTATAGCCGTAAACTCTTTCTGTTCTTTTTTCCATATCAACCCATCCACCATTATACCAATATTGGTACTTATTATCAGGATTGAGAACCTCAATGTAAGTATCAATAGCATCTGAACCACCGGTTGTCGAAGTCCATGCTCCATACTTACTTACACCAATCAAGATACTTGGAGCATGCGGCATCATCATACCAACAGCATCTATTCCCGCACCATGTAGACCTACTTCTAAAACGATTTGAGGAATGGAATGACCCATCTGCGGACCCCCTACTTCAAGTGGATTACCTTCTGTGGTTTTCGATGGATGTGCTAAAAATGCATTACTTCCAAATTTAGTAGGCAAACCCAGTGATTCATACAAGTTAGTTTGACCCATCTTAGTTGCTTGGTAATTCTCATAGATTTTTGCTATATCACATGGAATATCTAGATTAGGTCCCTCGATAGCCGAACTAGAAAGTTTAGGCCAGCTATCATAAGAAGGAGGTATCGTTACTTCTGCTCCAGGGTCATTCTGTGGATAAAGATCATTAAAAATGTCCCATCCAAGTTCATCACCATGCATACTCTGTAAAGCTTGTAAAGCAGATGCATAGCTAAGTTCATTACCTCCAGTTCCACCAAATCTCCAAGCCATCAATACTACTACTGCGACACTATCTTCAATAGTCCAAGGTTCAAGAGGAAGCCCCTCAGGTGTTAATGCTCCTGGAAGGTATTCAACTGGCATCAGAGAGGGATCGCCATGAGCAAGGGCATTTAACGCTTCAGAGATATATAGATTTATACCATCTACGTAAGCAAGCAGCATTTCTTTTAGTTTTGCTTTAGGATCATGGGGTACCCAAGTATTAAAAATCTCTAATAATTCTTCTTTACTATATGCCTGACTCCTAGTGTTAAAATCAGAATTAATGCTTGCAAGACCAAATTCAGCAAGGCTTCCATACCCTTGCCTTCGAAATAGATCAGCTTGCCAAAGTCTATCTTGAGCCACTGCGTAACCACATCCATATGCTAAACCTTCTTTTGTCCCTGCAAATATGTGTGGAACACCGTAATTATCTCTTATTATTGTAATTTTATTACCATAATACCAAAAACTATTCTTTACTTCATCAATACTAGAATCAATTCTAATTGGAATAGTTAATACCGAAGGGAGTGCAGTAATTAAAAACCCAAGTGAAAATAACAATATTAAGGATTTTTTCTTCATTTTATTTCTCCTTTTTTTATATATTTTTTTAATTAGATTTCATTTACACTTTTGTTAAATGAATATTTAAGTTTTACTGTTATAGGTTTTGCGTGAAAAAATGTAAGGTTTTTAATGGTTTTATCACACTAAAAAAACTTTTTGATAATTTAAAAGAAAATTTTACTTCAAAAAGTAAAAATATTAAACAAAAAAATGTGTACCAGCATTCCCTTCTAATGCTGCTTTAATCTTTTCAATAGAAGTAATTATTGCTTGTTCCCCGCCAGCTTCCAAAAAATTGATAACAGCTTGTATTTTTGGTCCCATACTACCAACAGGAAAATGTCCTTGTTCTAAATATTTTTTTGCTTCTGATATTGAAATTTTATCTAAAAATAATTGTTCAGGGGTTCCAAAATTCAAAGCTACCTTCTCTACATCTGTGGCGATTAATAATATATCAGCACCTATTTGTTCCGCTAATTTAGAACTTGCTAGATCTTTATCAATAACAGCTTCGACTCCTGATAATCTTTTACCTTCTTTGATTACAGGAATTCCGCCACCTCCGCATGCTATAACAATCCAGCTCCCAAATTCCATTAATTTTTTAATTTCGCGCCATTGATAAATCTTCTTTGGTCTTGGAGAGGGAACGACTCTTCTCCATCCTTTAGCTGTTTGTATATATCCTGGTTTAGGATTTGGATATGCTGGCCCAATTGGCTTAGTTGGATTATGGAAAGCAGGATCTGCAGGATCAACTTTTACATAAGTAAGAACTGTGAGAAATAGTTTCTCTTCATCAAGACCTCTTCTCATTAACTCCTCGTCTAATGTTGATTCTATCATATAACCAATTTGCCCTTGTGTTTCAGCCACTAAAACTTGTAATGGTCTCTTAGAGACTTCACTTGTTGCTTCTTGTTGCATTAGAAGCATCCCTACCTGAGGACCGTTTCCATGGGTAATTATAATGTTAAAATTCCTTGAGAGTTCGGCGATTTGACTAATTGGGATTCTTAGATTTCTAAATTGCTCTTCTGTAGTTCCTTCTTCCCCAAACTTTATAAGAGCATTTCCACCAAGTGCAACTATTAAGGTCTTCATTAAATTAATCCAATAAGTTGATATAAATAAAAAATAATAATATCCTGCTTCTTATTTAAAATTTTTCTCGTAAAAACAACATAATTGCTTTTTGACCATGTAAACGATTTTCTGCTTGATCAAAAACAACTGATTGAGGTCCATCAATAACTTCCGCGGTTTGTTCATAACCTCGCATTGCAGGTAAACAATTCATAAATATTGCATCCGGCTTAGCTGATTCCATCAATTTTGCCGTTACTTGAAAAGGCAGAAAAATTGATTTTCGCGCTCCTTCCTTTTCAGTTGGGATTCCATAGGACATCCAGGAATCTGTATAAATAATATCAGAATTTTTAGCAGCTTCGATGGCATTTTGAACCACTCTAATATCTGCCCCGGAACTTTTAGATAGCTCGGCAACCTCGTTTAATACTATATTTTCAGGTGAATATTCTGCTCCACTTGGACAGGCTACATCCATCCTAAGTCCAAAAATCGCAGCCATCCTCATTAAATCATAAGTGACATTATTGTATCCATCACCAAAATAGGCGATCTTTAAATTCTCTAATCGACCTTTTTTTTCTTTAATCGTTAAATAATCTGAAATGATTTGACAAGGATGAGCAAAATCATCAAGCATGTTAATCACGGGAACTTCTGAATAATTTGCAAGATCTTGTACATCTTTTCTTTTAAATACCCGCGCAGCAATTAAATTAACATATCTTGAAGCAACTATAGCAGTATCATGTATATTTTCCTTTTTGCCAAGTGGAGACTCTTTTATAGAGTAAAAAATCGCATGCCCCCCTAATTGTTGCATTCCTGTCTCGAAAGATATACGTGTTCTTAAAGAGGGTTTTTCAAATAGCATCAATAGGGTTTCGTGTTCTAATACTGTGAAATACTTCTCAGGATTTTTCTTAATATCCATTGCTTTATTAATGATTTTTTCACATTCTTCTTTACTAAAGTCCGAAATTTTTAATAGATGACGAACCATTTTAATTCTTTTTTTCCTAATTGTTGTTTTTACAAATAAATATAATGACTTGAATAATATATGATTATAATTTTTAATTTTTACTTTAATTCTTCTTCTTTGCCATATTCCCTTTCATAAGCAAGATCTTCTAAAATTTCTTTATCCTTTTTAGATAATCTATCCGTAATAATTCGAGATATTAATTCACCCACTCCTGGTCCAAGCATAAATCCTTGTCCACACATACCTACTGCATTGATATATCCTTCTACTCCTCTTACTTTTCCCAAAATAGGGTTTCCATCTGGAGTCATCGGATATAAACCCCTCCAAGTTCTTCTTATTTTGATGTTCTGTAATCTTGGTATTAACCTTACCATTCTTTTAGAGATTTGAGGTAGAAATGAACTAGTTTCTCGTCGATCAGTGCCTAAAATCCTAGGATTTGGTGTTAAACAAAAAATAATCTTACCCTCTTTATTTTGAAAGAAATAATAATTTTTTGAATTTCCAAATTTAGAATCCCTCTTTGGTTGAATATCAACGACCATGGTGGTAAAAAACTTTCTAACTGGTTCAGTAATTCCTGCTTCGTGGGAATCTGGTTCAATAGGAATTTCCATTCCTGCTAGTTTACCTATTTCTTTAGCATATGCACCAGCTGCATTAACTACAAATTGAGATTTATATTTTCCTTTTGTTGTTTTCACACCAATTATTCTTTTATCTTTAATTATAATATCGATAACTTTTTCATTGAAGTTATAAATTGCCCCATTATCTCTTGATTTTCTGTAAAATGAATGTAGTGCTAATAAAGGAGAGGCATTACCATCTTCAGGGCTATAGGTACCTCCTAACAAATTTTCTTCATTTATTCCAGGAACCAATTGTTTTATTTTTTCTACATCTACATAACTTATATTTAAGCCATAATTTCTTTGAATTTTCACAGTATCTCTTAAGAGCTTCTCATCATCATTAGTGTATGCAAGGAAAGTGTATCCACCTTGAACCCACCATATATCTTCTCCATGAAGTTCTTCCCAGGAAGAGAAGATATCAATAGATCTTTGGCATAACCATATTTTACTTCGTTGAGAATGAGTAGCTCGAATCCCCCCTATGGCATGCTTATTATCTCCTTGAGCGACAGAAGGGAAAGATTCGATAACAAGCGTTTTTAATCCTTCCATTGAAGTTGATAAAGCGATAGGAACCCCAATACTCCCTGCTCCTATAATTATGACATCATATTCTGTCATTATGAGGTTCCCTCTTCTCGCTTATTAATTCCCGCAAACATTCCCATAGAAACTTCAATAAATAAAGGGCGTTTTGTTCCTTCCTTTATTTCTGCTTCAGAAATACCTTCTTCCCTAAAAATTCTATTAATAAGAGGTGTACAGGTCTTACCTCCACAAGAGCCCATTCCAACTTTTGTTAAAGCTTTCAATTCATTGAAATCCCTTACTCCATATCGGATCCATTTTCGTATCTCTCCAACCGAAACACGTTCACACCGGCATACTATCGTACTATCATCTGTATATTCTTTTTGAAAAAAGTCGATTGGTTCTACATAAGCAGTTTTATGCAATTTAACTGCAACTGCAATTTTTGCTATATCTGCTGGTAATTTGATGGTTATTAACTGAGTCTTGGGGAATTCTTTTAATATTCTTGATCTTGTTATCTCAAATTCTCCCAATTCTCCTTCATTACTCACTACAATAACTTTATGCCCTTTATCCAATTTTTTAGCCGAAATTTCTAAAGCAAATGTTACGCTAGGAAAGGTTTGATCTTTTCTATAATCAATTAAGGTGACTGCTAACCCCGGACAAACGGCAACACATTGACCGCAACCTATACATTCTTTTTCGCTTTTAAAATAAGGTAATTGAGTAATTAAATCATCTATAGTTTTAATCTGTTCTTGTGGACAAACAGATGTGCAAGGATTACAAGGAATTTCTTGATTACAATGAAAAAGTGGAAAAATTCCTTTTTCTTCCTTCGGAATATTTACTTCAATAGGGGCTGGTGGTTTTGCTTTCATAATATTTGCAAATTCCTGCAAATCATCTATATTTTCATTCGTAGAGATGCCTCTTTCTTTTAATATTTTTAACGCTTCAATCTTACCCGTAAAAATTGCAGCAGAGGCTTCTGCTATTTCTTGTGCATCTCCAGCAACCCAAACTTTAAACCCAAATTCATAAGCTTTATGATAAAATTCATCAAGGGGATTTAAACCAACTGCAATTAAAATAGTATCGCAATTATAGGTTCTTTCTGTTCCAGGTATAATCGATCTATTTGTATCTAATTTACCTATCGTTATTGATTCAACATTTTTTTCTCCATTTGCGGATATGATGGTATGATTTGTGTATATTGGAACTCCTAACCGTCTTAGTTTATCTTCATGAACCTTATATCCTCCACAGGTGGGTAAAGCTTCAATTAAGCCCACCACATCTATACCAGCTTGAATGGCATGGTAGCCAGCAATTAAACCTACATTTCCTCCACCAATTATGAATATTTTTTCGGCAGATTTTACTAAGTCTCGATTAACGAGTGTTTGAAAAGCTCCAGCACCGTACACTCCTGGAAGTGTATTACCCGGGAAGACAAGCATTTTCTCTCTAGCACCTGTAGCAATTAAAAGATAAGTGGGTTTAATTAAAACATATTCCACATTCTCTTTTAAAATTCCAACTAATCCATCACTGAAAACAGCAATTGCGGTACTATTTAACCAAATTCTAACATTACTTAATTTTTGAACAGAACTCCCTAAAATCTCTGCTATATCAATTCCTCTCTTACCCGCATAGACATCCTCTTGTGAACCAAAGAATTTATGGGTCTGAAGAACTAACTTTCCACCAAGCCTATTTTTATCATCAATTAAAACAACTTTAATATTATGTTCTCCCAACATTTTAGTAGCTGATAGACCCGCAGGTCCTGCACCAATTACAAGAACTTCGGTATCCAATATTCGGGAATCTGCTATAGATACAGGATTATCAATTGCGGGGAGTTCTGGTAAACCATTACAACTTTGGATTACCATATTTTCTTTAAGAAGTGTCATGCATGCTTTTACAGGAACACCATTTGCAATTACATTACACTGTGAACATTGTCCGTTAGCACAAAAAATTCCCTGAGGACTTCCATCTTTAATATGATATCCAAAAATTTTTATCTTATTAAGGAATAGAGCAGAAGATATAACCATCCCTTCAAAACCCGTTAAAGATTTACCATCAAAAGTGAAATCAATTCTTCTTCTTTCAGGTATTTTAAGGATGGGATGGCTGGTTATATATTCCATTTAGAATCATAATCCTATTATTTTAAAATTCTAAAAATTTTATTGGTGAGGTTTAATAAAAGATATAAGATCATCGTAATTTAATCCTAATTCTCTTATCTTTTCAATGGTAGGACAACCTTTTTCATTCCAACCTCTCTCTTTATAAACTGCATCTTGAAGCTTTTCATATTGTTTTTCTCGATGATTACGAAGAGTTTTCATCTTCTCTTCTATTGATTTCTCTTTTAAATCAAATCCTAATTCTTTTAATTGTTCATCATACCTATCCAACCTACTTTCGTATTCCAAGTCTGTTACTGGACCCATTGCTCTATATGGTAAATTTGAATCATGTTCTCTAAGACCTTTTCCTTGCCTAATATTAAATATTCTCTGAAAGTTATAAACTCTCTCTGACATTTTAATCAAATCATCAGGTGTGGATTCGCGTCCTGTTACCGCTGAAAAATATTTTGCATACCATTCTACATGTTTGGGGATGCGAGCACGCATTAGGTTTCCCGTAGCAGGATCTTTAATAGGATAATCAGCATTATCGGGGGGAACAATGTCATTCCAAGGCAATTTACAGAGTCCATTCAGGCTAAACCAAGTACGCCATAATGGAAACCATCGTAGAGCTTTAGCCTTATCCTCAAAAGTAGGCATAGTATTGCGAATCATATCTTCAAATATTAACCACGCTTCATCGTGTTGAGGACCCTTGTTGGTCAATCCATATCCTCCCTGTTGAGCTAAGGATTCTTTTGTAACATATTCTGAAAATTCTAATCCTTTATGTTCCATACCAATATCTTGTAGAAATTT
>Ga0209427_10002853_pt1 | contig 20278 bp, 15 predicted proteins | sample DeeMarSWOR136_30_FD_187465 | JGI IMG/M metagenome (GOLD analysis project Ga0209427, IMG submission 187465) | Marine sediment microbial communities from White Oak River estuary, North Carolina - WOR-1-36_30 (SPAdes) (version 2) | ecosystem: Environmental > Aquatic > Marine > Intertidal zone >...
TCACCCATTTATTTGTCTTTGAAGGATACATTGACACTGAAGAGTTCTGCAGATTTTTCAATGTGGATGAATTAGAACTCTTGGAAATACTGGATTTCCTGTACAAAAATGGATACATTGAGAGGGTTGTAGCATGAAGTTTCACTTTAAATTGTCAGATGAAGACAGACTCAAAGCTTTGCAGGAGAACTGGCTGATTTTTCTGCATGAATTTTTCGAGGAGAAGACTGTATTCCATACTTCTCAAACTGATTTTCTGGCATTTTTAGATCCTCATGTAATTGAATCGTATGGACATTCAAGAATGCTGCTCTTTGCACATAACAGAGGAAAAGAACAAAAAGTATTTGAATCTTCAATTCTTGTTGGATTACTGCAGGGAAAATCTGTTTCGAAGATTAAACATTCGCCTCCTTTCAGATTCTGTGCACTGCCTGAAGAGTTGGTGTGTATAGAATTTCCTTTAAAAGGGAATAAGACAGCAAAAGGAAAGTACAGAATTGGCATAAAAGTGAAGGACTCTGGAGACACAGCAAAACGACTTGGAGAGAAGTTTTCTATACAATTTGTCACTGAATTCATCTCAGAATGGGCAGGGATTCCTGGGCAGGTCCTGACCGGATGGGCTTTAGATAAGTTGAAGAACAGAAAAATTCATGTTTCGAAGGCAGACGCTCTCTATCTTGGTACAACTGCAGGGACTCAGCTCATGAAAGGTCGTATTGGAAAAAAAATTGATATAGCGGAACCTGTTGTAGGAACAGCCTTCTCAGGGGTAGCAGATGGGGTCCTCACTGAAATATTCGACACGTCCTCATCCAGCTTAACGCTCACTGTGGTTTGACCATTTTTGGAAGGACATAACAGAATCAACCTATAACAATCAAAGCTTTATACTTCCATTCCATTAGAGTACCAATGAATGAAGTAAAAACGATTGCAGAAAAAATTCAAAAAATGGAAATTCGAGGAGCAGGACCCATTGCCAGAGCAGTGGCAGAAGGTATGAGAATACAGGCAGAAACCTCTGTCGTTAAAGATTCTCAAGAATTCGTAAAAGAATTAAAGAAAGCAGCAAAAATTCTGGCCACAGCAAGACCGACAGCAGTATCAGCACCCAATGCAGTGCGATTCCTCTTTAAAAGGCTAAATGCAGCAAAAGAAGGGACAGAACTGGGACAGTTAAAAGAGCATTTCATACAATCCTGCAAAGAGTTCATCACCTTCTCTGAGGAGGCTACCCAGAAAATTGGTGAAATTGGAGCAAATCGGTTACGGGATGGTGACATGATCATGACCCACTGCCATTCCTCTAATGTGCTTTCTGTATTAAAAACTGCACACAACCAAGGGAAAAAATTTGAAGTCTACTGTACAGAGACCAGGCCAAGACTTCAAGGATTGTTGACCGCTAAACAGTTAAGAGATGCAGGTGTTTCTACTACCATTATTGTGGATTGTGCTGCTCGATACTTTATGGAAGATTTTGACCACGTCATCTTTGGAGCAGATGCTATAGCTGCCAACGGAGCTGTGGTGAACAAGATTGGTACATCAGAGATTGCTCTCGTAGCTCACGAGGCCAGGGTGAGGACCATGGTGGCAGCAGAAACGTACAAGTTCCACCCAGGTACTATGGCTGGAGAATTAGTGGAAATAGAAGAGAGATCACCTAAAGAGGTGATCCCCAATTTGGAAGAGTACAAGGGAATTACGATTAGGAATCCTGCCTTTGATATAACACCTTCTGAATACATCGATGTCATTGTCACGGAAATGGGAATTATACCTCCTCAGGCTGCTATTCTCATTCTAACGGAACAGTATGGATGGAAAATTTCAGAGAAAGAACCGTGGGAGTAATTTCAGTGATTAATGGAACATATCTACGATTGAAATGCCACGACAGTCGAACAAATAGAGAATGAAGAACCGAATGTTACACGTGTAACAAATGTAAGAACCATCAGCAAAGGCAACTGCTTGCAGAACTCATATAAATAACCCAGCTTACAGGTATTATGAACGAATACGAAGAAAACCTCAAAAAGTTCTTGCACAAAAATAACATCAAAGCTGAGCATTTAAGCTTTGAACAATCCTGCCACTCTGTAGCAGAAGCAGCTGAAGCAGCACATGCCAATACAGAAGATTTTATCAAAAACATTTGTATGGTTGATTCACGAGGAACCCTCATTGTCGCTGTTGTGAAAGGAGAAGATAGAGCGAGCACTTCCCGGGTGGGCAAAGTTTTAGCCATTGAAAGACCACAGCTTGCCACACCTGAAGAGATTTTCAAAAAAACAGGTTATCCCTGTGGAGGTACACCCTCATTTGGGTATGATGCAGTATTTCTCATTGATCCAAAAGTCATGGAGAAAGAAATTGTCTACACAGGTGGTGGTTCTGAATGTTCTCTTGTGAGAATTTCTCCAAAGGAATTACAAAGGGTGAACAAAGGACAAATAGTGAGAATCCGTAAATAAATACGTGATTAAAGCGTATTACTAATTTATTCTCAAATAGTTTTAAAAAAGAGTTTTATTCAAGGAAGATAGTATATTCCAGTTCATTGCTACTCCATCTGTGATTCAGCAACCTTATATACTGAGAATGTGACAGAATCGTCATCATGATGAAAGGAGATGATCACATGGATATACCCTCACGAGTAATGAGTCACCTGAAAAAGATATGTGAAGACAGTTCCCGACCCGTTGGTTCTGCAGCAAACCACAAAGCTGCCACCTACATACAAGAGGTTTTCCTTACTTGTGGACTTGTTGTACATGAACAGGGATTTGCCTGTCCCCACTGGCAACTTACCCGCACTGAATTGGTGGCAAATGGGAAGCCATTACAAGCTGAGGCCAACACATTCTCTCCTCCCTGTGATGTAACTGCCCCCTGTGTACCGGTAGGAACAATACAAGAGTTAGAGTCTGCTGTATTGACTGGTAGAATTGCACTTTTGTATGGAGAGTTAACCAAGAAACGATTGGAACCAAAAGAATGCAAAGTGTACAGCCCAAAACGTGATCAAAAAATTGTTCGTTTGCTAGAAGAGAAAAATCCACAAGCCATTATCACAGTAACTCCTCAAATACATGCTGTTGTCCCTGTAATAGAGGATTGGGATCTTCTTATACCTTCGGTGACAGTTTCTCCTGATGTGGGGCTGCAGTTAATGAATGTCAAACAGCCAGTGAGAGTGGTAGTTGTCAGCTGTCGTGACAAAAGTCATGGTTCAAACATCATTGGCACAAAAGGTACACAAGAGAGGATCGTATTGTGTGCTCACTACGATACTAAGGTTAAAACACAAGGCGCATTCGATAACGGCTCTGGTGTTGCAGTTCTCTTGACATTGGCTGAACTGCTGACACGAAAGGAATTGGCCACTAATCTGGAATTCATTGCCTTCAACGATGAAGAATACAATGGGCTAGGCGATTATGAGTATGTACGCCACACAAGTGAATTTGAATCTATTCATGCAGTAATTAATATAGATGGTGTTGGACACTTTCTTGGTTCACATACTGTTACCATAATGGAGAACTCTCAAGCATTGAGAGATGTTGTATCTTCAACAAAGGAGAAGTATCCCGGGATAGTGTGGGTTGATCCGTGGCCGCAAAGTAACCATTCCACCTTTTCAAGACGTGGTGTACCCAGTATGGCTGTGAGTTCAGTGGGAGTGGATATAGCTCACTCTCCATTAGATACTGTAGAGCGGATAAGTGCAGATAAGCTTGCTGAAGTTGTGATGTTCATTACCGATATTGTGGATGCATCTGATGACAAACCACTTGCCTGGTTCAGAAAGTCAAAAAAGGAAGGCACTGATAAGTAGTCTTTAATAATTTGTTTGACTGCAATTGCTTTATTATCCCTGTACAGTACAATCTATGATAGGAGGATAGTAATATAAGATCAAAAATTTGGGTCTAAGATTTTCAGCCTTTTTGAATACTAAGAATCCTAGAGAATACTTAGAAATTGTTACACGTGTAACAAAACTGAGATAACCACTAACAATTAGACATTTCCTAGTATGTGGATTATCTCGCAGCAGAAGAACGTTGTAAAGGATTTTGTGAAGCTTTGCATAAGAGTAATCTAAAAAAACCCCTTAATAGTCACACAACCTTATGTTCATTTAACAGAGTAGAAGCCCTTGTAACAAAAGGTTTTTATTATATAGAACAGTACAATCTGTGAAATCCATGCACAGCAAAAGCAAAAAATACCCTGTAATAACCCAAGGGTACGGAGTGTTCATAGAACCGAATGGCGGCTATATCTTTCCGTATGAGGAAATCAACGGTGTGAAGCGCGCTCATTCCAGTTGTGAAAATTTGAATGTCCAGGCATGTGCTATTTTGGCGCATTGTACTGGGTCAGAAACAGTAGAAGACATTGTTCATGCGCTCGAAGATATATTTGAGGATATACCTCCAGATCTCTTTGCGCAGGTGGAGTCTTTCCTTGAGGAAGCAGTTGAGAAGGAGTATATCTACTGCAGTGATGAACCTGTACAGATGCAGGGCATCATCCAGGGGAGCATAACGTATTATACTCCCACCCAAGTTCTCATTGAGACTACTGCCAAGTGTAACCTGGATTGTAAGCACTGTCTCTTATCTGCTGGTGAACCACTTCCAGATGAGTTAACAGTTTCAGAATTCATTCCTCTTATTGAACGACTCTATGAGATCGGTGTCAAAAGAGTGCATCTTTCTGGAGGAGAAGTACTAACCAAAGAAGGATGGGAAAAAATGGCAGATTTCTGTATTGAACGATTTTATTCTGGTATTTTAACCAATGGTATTCTGATAACAGAAGAGATTGCAGACAAATTGACTTCTTATAAAGAGGTTCACATCAGTTTGTATGGGAGAGATGCTGAAACTCATGAGAAAATCACTGGTGTACCAGGATCATTTGAACGTGCTGTAAAGGGCATTACCTTGTTGACAGAACGAGATATGTACGTAGGTGCATCGGTTTTGATGGTTCCCTTTAACCTGCATCAACTGGAAGACATGGTAAAGTTAGCCATTTCGTTAAAGTGTAAAATTATGCGAGTTGGTATCATCTCTCCTGTGGGAAGAGCTTACACGGGAGAGTGGGAGCTCACAGAGGAACAGAAAGCATTACTAGACACAAAAATGAGTGAACTCAAAGAAAAGTATAAAGATGAAATTACAGTCCAGTGGGAGGAAGAACCAGGAAAGGAACACAGATGCGGGGCAGGATACACCAGATGGGTAGTCATCTCTAATGGGGATGTGTATCCCTGTGCTATATTCAGGGTACCCATAGGAAACTTGAAGAGAGATGATCCAGTAGATATTCTAAATTTACCTGCAGTTCAGTTCTTACAGGAGTTGAAAGCTCCCCACGATGCTTTGTGTGGTGACTGCCACTACTTGTATGCGTGCGGAGAATGCCACGGACAGGCTTTTGCTCATTATTTCAAGGTCGACCACTGCGGATGGGCACAACAGTTTGAAAAGGCTCCCGAACCGTTTAAGAGTGCAATCTGGAACAAGATGAATAGAAAATAAGAATGAAAAGGTTATCAATGAGAAGTTCTGAGAATGGGCCTGCTTTTACTGATATAGTAACGTACTGAAGAAAAGGAAATAATGAATTATTTGGCAGCCACATTCACATCTGAAAATCATATAGAGGGTAGTGGTGCAGCCATTTCATCTCATAACCTTTTTTTTTATCAGCAAAACACAAATAAAAGAGGAAAATCCACGAAAATGTTACACGTGTAACAATGCAGATGAGTGGATGACACCAAAGGATAAACTTTTAATAGTCCTTGTTCTGTAACTGCAGCACTCGCGAGGCTACACCATGGCAGAAGAAATCAGGTTAGAATCAGACAACATCTTGTCATTGTTGGTCAGGTTATCCATTCCTGGCATTGTCTCCATGTTTATCCAAGCATTATACAACGTGGTGGACAGCATCTGGATAGGTCGTCTCAGCAAGGAAGCTTTAGCAGCCTTATCTTTAGCATTCCCTGTCCAGATCATACTGATTGCCATAGCAGTAGGCACTGGTATTGGGGTGACCTCACTAATTTCTCGGTTAATTGGACAAGGTGAACTCAAGAAAGCATCAAACACTGCTGAACATGGATTGGTAATTGCTCTCATCTACGGGGGTATGGGGCTTGTGGTAGGCTTTTTCTTCTCTGAAGATATTCTCTCCTTGTTCACCAATGACTCTTTACTAATACAGTTAGGATCCCAGTACATAAAAATCATCTTGATGGGCTCAACTGCCTTATCTATACCAGTAATAGCAAACACCATCTTGAGAGGTGAAGGAAACACCTTTATCCCCATGATTACCATGCTCATTGGTTCTGTGTTAAACATGGTGTTAGATCCATTTTTCATATTTGGATTGTGGGTGTTTCCGAGGTGGGAAATAGAAGGTGCAGCATTCGCTACGGTGTTGTCCAGAATCATAAGTGGTACCTTCATACTTTATATACTGTTTAAAGGGGATAACCTCATCAAACTTAACTTAAAAGATTTTAAACCTAATTTTTCCCTTGTAAAAGGTATATATGCAGTTGGATTTCCCTCAATGGTCATGCAGTTGATTGCATCATTTATGATCGCCAGTGTCAACACTATTTTAGCTGGTTACTCCTCTGTTGCCATAGCAGCCATGGGGATTTACTTTAGACTGCAGTCCTTTGTATTAATGCCCGTATACGGGTTAAACCAGGGGTATATGCCTATTATTGGGTATAATTACGGCCACAAAAAACCAGAAAGGATCAAGAAAACTATTGTATACGGATTTGTAATTGCATTCGTGTTTACCATGATTGGGTTCTTCATTTTTCAGGTATTTCCTCAACAGTTGGTGCGGCTCTTCAACGAGAGCGAAGAGTTAATAACAATAGGAACGTCCGCTTTGAAAACAATAAGTTATTTGTATCCAGTGGTGGGATTTTCAATCATAGCTTCTGTAACATTCCAGGCTTTTGGAAAGGGATTTAGAAGCTTGGCAATTTCAGTATTGAGACAAGTAATTTTAATTCTCCCGTTAGCTTATCTATTTGGGAGAATTGGTGGGTTATCCTTATTGTGGTATGCATTTCCTGTTGCAGAGATTGTTGCATTCATTTTTATTATGATCTGGTTTAAAACAACATTAAAAGAGATTGAACTGGAAATTCAAAAACCTTGAATGAAATAACAGGGTTCAGCCTTTTTTTAGTTATCTGATTGAACCTCACTGGTGTTACACGTGTAACAATAGCTGATCAGACTATAGATTATCCTGATATGGGCAGTGGATGTGCTTTTCATAAGCTTCTTTTCTCTCTTCATAGATTACCTGTGGAATTCCCTACCAATTGAAGAGTTAAACGGAGTTGTCAAAGTTTCGGTGGATGGAATTTCTCTAAATTCATAAATTATCTTTTTGTTAATGAAATACAAATAATAAAGATAAATTAACTAAATGTTACACGTGTAACAAAAAAATTCACAGATTTGACAACCCCCAGTCAAACACAAATGTTTTATACCCTCTCAGTGATTACAACCTATGGATATCCTGGTTAAGTTCATTGAAGAATCACCTGCAGACTATACAGAAGCCCGATTCCATAAAAGAGAAAAAAATCAGATCATCTTGCGAGGGGGTGAACTAGAGGACATAACCAGTGAAATTTACTCGGGTGTGGGCATACGCGTTTTGCATGACGGTGCGTGGGGATTTTCCTCTATCAATTCTACAGATTACCACCTGCTGAAAGAAGCTTTTGAAACTGCTGTCAAAATGGCGAAAGCTATCTCTGAGCAAAAGGAAGAAAAGGTTACATTACAGGAGGTAACCCCTGTTGTGGGGGAATTCAAAGCAGATATTAAAGATCCCTTGCCCAACCACAGGTTAGAAGAGAAGATTGACTTGTGCATAGAGACAGACAAATCAGTTCTCTCTCACGAGCATGTCAAGAGTTCTTTCATATACTATCAGGAGCTCATTGATTCCAAATGGATTGTCACCTCTGATGGGACTCGTGTTCATATAATTGATTCAAAACCGCAGTTTTACGTGGGGGCTATTGCGGGACGCGGAAATGATTTGGTTCCGTACATTGATGCTGTTGGAATAACAGGAGGATGGGAACTATTCAAGAAGAAACCTCCCGAATCCATGGTGGAAAAGGCTACCTCCACTGCTGCACAATTACTGGACGCCCCGTATCCCGAAGGGGGAAAGGCTCCTGTTGTTTTAGATCCTGGACTGGTAGGGTTACTCAGCCATGAGGCAGTGGGCCACACCATGGAGGCAGACTTTGCCTTGAGTGAAGCTGTTACTAGAGACAAGATTGGGGAGAAAGTAGCATCAGAGTTGATAACAATGATAGATTCAGGGACAATCCAGGCAGGAGGATGGGTTCCTGTGGATGACGAAGGAGTAAAATGCAAAGATGTAACCTTGATCAATAATGGTGTATTAATGAATTTCCTCCACAATAGAGAAACTGCCTCCATCATGGATGCAGCCCCCACAGGGAATGCACGGGCCTGGGAGTATGACTTTGAACCCATAATCAGGATGAGAAACACGTACATCGAAAGAGGAGACTGGAAAAAAGAAGAAATCATAGAAGACACCAAAAAGGGGTATTTACTGAAGGGGGCAGGTGCAGGCCAGGCAGATTCAAATGCAGAATTCATGTTCCAGGTAAAGGAGGCCTACACTATCGAGAATGGTGAATTGGGCAACTTGTTACGCAGCGTGATCATGATGGGAAACGCGTTTGACGTATTGAAGACAGTGGATGCAGTGAGTGAAACCTTTGATTTTGATATGGGGTTTGGCGCATGCGGAAAGAACCAACCAGCAAAAGTAGATGGGGGAGGTCCTTTCATCAGGTGCGACGTCGTAGTAGGGGGTCTGTAGCATGCAGGAGCTTCTGAATATTTTAGAAAAGATAGTAACCTTCTGTGAGAACCAGGGAGCTGAAGCAGAGGTTGTGGGCATCAAAAAGAAAGAGATTATTGTAACTGTAGAGAGAAACCACGTCACATTGTGTATCAAGCAGCACACAACAGGAATTGGCATCAGAACGTTAATGAAAAATTCTGTAGGATTTGCATGCTGCAATTCATTGGAAGAAGATGTGGCAAAAGAAACAGCCCAAAAAGCAGTTATTATGTCCAGAAAAACTCCACCTGTACCCTTCAGCGTATTTGCTGCTCCTGGTGAACTACCAGACGTTCCAGGATTGTACGATCCTGAAATACAGAATTTTGATGAAAAAATTGCTATTTCTGCAGCACGTGCCATGGTGACAGCAGCACGGGAAGATCCCAGGGTATGGATAGATAATGGAGAGTTTAATGCAGTTGTAGGAGAAAAAGCGATTTCTACATCCTCTGGTATTTCTGCTGCAGAAAGAAAGTCCGGGATTTCGTGGTTTGTAACTGGAATGGCACGAGAACACGAAAAAATAGGGTCTTTTGAGTACCAGTATGGATGTACCAGCCATGTCAAAGATGTGTACTGTGAGGAAACAGCACAAACGTTAGCTGAAAGAGCGTTAGCCAATTTACACCCGAAAAAGATCGATTCATTTTTAGGGGATCTGATTCTGGGTCCAGAAGCTGTGTCAACCTTGATTGGAAATCCTCTCACCCTTTCACTTAACGCAAACAACGTGTATAGGGGGCAGTCTGTGCTGGCAGGAGCCCTCAACAGAGAGATTGCCTCAGAGATCGTGACGATTCGGGATCATGCTGTTCTCCCCGGAGGGTTCAACTCCAGTGCATTTGACAGGGAGGGTACTCCCCACCAGGAATTAACCATGGTAAAAAATGGTGTCCTCAAAAGGTTCATGTACGATGCGCTGGCTGCTAACAGGGAAGATAAAAAATCCACAGGGAATGCTACAGGCACCTTCAGAGATATTCCCAGGATTGGCATCACCAATTTCATGGTTGAAGGACCTTCTTGTGACCTTCCCACTATGATTGAAGAAATTGAAACTGGTCTCTTGGTAACCCGGTTCAGTGGGACGTGTGACCAGATCTCAGGAGACTTTTCAGGAGCTGTCAAGGGAGCCCAATTCATTACCTCAGGAGAGATTAAGCATCCAGTGAAAGAAGCCACTATTGTAGGAAACACGTATGAGATCCTTCCACATATAACAGCACTTTCCAGAAAAACTATGAAATACCCTACCATGACCCTTCCGTATGTAAAGGTTTCAGGAATACAGGTTAGCAGTTGAGCTTCGGCAGTTGTTAGGTCGATAGTGTGTTCTCTTTTTTATGTTCAAACTCTTTGAAGAGCTCTTTAGAATATTTTAAGACAAAAAGCAGCGTCACCACCGCAAGAATCAGCAACGCAGTGAGAGCCACCCTATGGGCAGGGACCATATCTAATGCAATACCTATGATACCATATCCCAAAGGAACAACCCCCTGAAGAATAACTTCTGTAACGGAGAACACTCGTGCTCTGAACTCTGTTGGCGTCAATTTTTGGAGCTCAACATCTAATGGAGTATTCACAAAGGCAAGGGACACTCCCATAAAAATATAGGTAATGGATATGGCAAAAAACATGGCCCAACTCGCATAACCTAACGTTTCAATTGTTTGTGGGAAGATTAACCCTGCAAAGATGAACATGAATCCTACTGAAAAAATTAACCCTCTGTTCAACATTTTTTCTATTTTAGCCTTTGCCAGCAATGTACCAATTATGAGGTTCCCAATCAACATTCCTGCCATGAATGATGTCGTAACTATTCCGAATTGCTCTGCTGAAAACTGTATGACAACTCTCAAAACGTAGGGGGCTAAAACTGAAAACATGGGGTTTACGAAGAAGTTAAACACCAACCCAAATATGAGGAGAGTTAGAAGGCCTCTGTGCGTTCTTATGAAGGAAAGACCTTCCTTAATATCATGGATGACTTCCTGTACTTTTTCGAGCCTTCTGGTTTTTTGTTCATATCTAATGAATAATTCACTTGTCCCTGAACCTAAAAATGAGATGCCATTGATGAGAAATGCTGCTTTTATCCCACCAAATCCGTAGATTATTCCGCCCAGTGCAGGACCCACAATCAGTGATAGACTGTTGATAGATCCTAAAACTGAATTAGCCCTGGTTAAATCTTCTTCTTCCACAATATCAGGGAGCATGGCCATGGTAGCAGGACCGAATAAAGCAGTCATCAATGATATAACGAACTGAGCACCAAATAAGAGTGGAATCGTAATAAGATTTCTTGATGCAAGTAATGCTAGAAATAAAATCACTACCCCTCTTGCTATGTCCATCCATGCCATGATCTGTTTCCTATTGACTCTATCCCCAATAACCCCCGCTACTGGATATAAAATGAGCGTGGGCGCCATAGTAATGATCATGAAGGTTCCCATGACAGTACCTGATCCAGTTAAATCTAAAATGAACAAGGGCATAGCCACATTCTGTACACCTGTCCCCATCAGCGAGACTAACCTTCCTGTAGCGTATAACCAGAAGTTCCGTGTGTCCTTCATTGCATCCCCTTTCATGTCGCTCTTAAAAAGGTTCATCATTGCAGCGTGTGGAAAGGAACTGCCACGCTGCCAATTTCTGTGGTATCACCTCTTTTGGTACGCTTGTACAAAGGGACATCTCGGGTCTGGAGCAGTTTTATCATGGGTTAAAACCAGTGCAGAAACTCTGCACCCTCCACTGCACACATCAGTGTATTCACATGAGGTACAGGGTTCCTTCTTTCCAGCCTCACGTGCTTTTGTACGGAACCACTGCAGCACTGGCGAGTTCTCCCACAGCTCCTCCAGCGATGTTTCACGCACATTGCCCAGCACAAACTCTGTACCTATGGATGGGGTGCAGGGATACACATCCCCATTGGACATGACACATAAATCAGTAATACCTGCCACACAGAAAACCTTCCTGAACATAGATGTAAATTCTTCTTTGTTCATATTCCACACAGTCTCTATTTCTTTTTTGAGTCCCTGCTGCTCCAAAGCATAAACCAATTGGTACCAGGTGTGGAAACCGAGCGTCACCCGGCGTTCTGTACCGTCCCATAATCCATCTCTCTTGATGATGGTGAGATCTCCCACCAGTGTTTTCCATTCCTCAAAGCTGAACATCAGCTTCTCATAGTTGCTGACAGCACGCCCTGAAACGAAAAGAGGGATAACATGGAAAGAGTCCATACCAAGCTCTTCTAGAGCCCATCGAGCTGTCTTAAACGTGTAATCGATGTTCTTTTTGGTAACAGTGAAACACGCAGACAAAGGAACCTCAGCTTGATGCAGCCACCCAATGGTGCGTAAAACTCTTTTGAAATCCTGCGGCGTACCTCCTCGGACTGCAGAATAGGTTTCATACGAATAGCCGTCAAGACTTATCTGGACTTGAAGCGGCTGCCTTTTACAGATGTGTATGAATTGATCGAAAAATTCCCTCGTCCACAACGATCCATTGGTGAAAAGTAAGTGTATCTGTGCTTCGCCGTACTGACGGGAATACTCAAGAATGTCTAAAAGATCCTTTCTCAAGAGCGGTTCGCCCCCTGTTATGGTTACAGCAAAACAGCCAATTTCAAAGAGCTGGTCGAACACATTAAAGAGGACTTCTTTTGGAAGCTCGCTCTCTTTAAGAGGTCTTGAGCTCCTGAAGCAGTGCTCACAGCGAAAATTGCACGCCCGCGTGGGCTCCACAAAAGCTTGATTGGGTGGTCTTACCACCTACTCACCTTCTTCAGTGAGTTCTAAGAACCATCCCAGTTCGTTGAACATTTTCATCAATGAGAGCACGTCTTCACGTATCTTCTCACGGGGGACGTCCTCTGTTTCTGCAAAAATGTTTATAGTTTCTTTTAGAGTTTTGCCCTGCGACAAAAGTTCAAGAACGCGGTAGACTGTCTTATTTCCTTCAACATAATTCTCTCTGTCGAGGATTGCACATCCAAAGTCTTCCTTTCTTACTCTGAGGATTTTACCGCCAGTTTTAATAGAGAATAACCGCATTAATTTCCCTCCTCTTGGTTGTATGGACACAAAGGATCACACGCTGCCACGTCTCCGCCGTGGACAATAGCTCTCGATCTGCACCCGCCGCCGCACAGTGTTTTGAACTCGCACTCCTGACAGTGCCCCCCTAGCTGTGAAAGCTTCAATTCTCTCAATTTTTTCAAGAATGGAGAAGTTTCCCACACGCGGAGCAGCCCTCCCTCCCGCACATTACCACAGTAAACAGCAGGAATTTTGGCAGACACCGTACCGCACGGGTATACTGACCCATCTGGAGAAAGCGCGCACGTTGTTATTCCGGCATTGCAGCCCAGCTCCCGCATTTCTCTGTAGTAATCATTCCTGAGAGGACTCTCGTAGTTCCAGATTCGTTCTACATCCTCTGCTGAGTATCCTTCAGTCATTAAAGGCATGTACACCTCCCAGGGGCATGGGGTTGATAAAGCTGCAGTGAGAGCACCATCACCATCTTCCTTGAGCTTTGTCACTGTTCTCAAGAAATCTGCCCAGGTTTTGTAGTCGAGCTCCAGCTCATCGAGGTGTACCATTCCTCGTCCATAAGGAAAAAATTTTATGGCCAGTATAGTTAATCCCAGATCAGAAGCAATTTGTGCTGTATCAAGGAAGTACTCAATATTCTTTTTGGTAATGGTGTAGTTGAGAGCAACTGCAGCTCCGTAATCCTTCAAAAGGTGAACTGTCTCCATTGCTTTTTCAAAGTGTTTGGAAGCTGGATTATCAGAAGGAGTTCTTCTCAATATACCATACGTTTCTGGTGTATGACCGTCAATACTTACAGAAGTAAGAAAGTAGGGGAGGGTTTCGGAAACAAACCTCACATCGTCTTCACTCCACAGAGTACCGTTGGTGTTTAAGACCAACTTCCAGGCAGGGTACTGATGCGTGTGAAGGAGAATCTCTTTCCAGTCCTTTCTCATCAAAGGTTCTCCACCAGTGATGGATAGATCGTATACGCCAATATCAAACATTTCATCTATGAGGGCTTTTACCTCTTGGAGAGAAAGCTCATTATCCAAGGGTTCTAACGCTGCTACATTGCAGTGGGTACATTTCATGTTGCATGCGAGTGTCACATCAAAGTCGACGTAAAGGGGCGACCTGTAGCACTTCATTTTTTCACCTCCTAAAAAAAATAAAAAAAATATTTTGTTGAGTACTCTTGGTTTAGCCGGTCTGCGGTATGGCAGGGGCTGCATACTTGCACCATCCAAGCCAGCGTCCTCTACCGACTTTCAGTCTGGGTGTGTCCCACATCAGTGTCACCTCCTATCCAGCGATTCTTACTGGATATACTCTATTTGTTTAGAGTTATATAAGTCTTTCGTTTTTTTTGTTTCCTTTTATCGCATATCTTAGGAAGAGCAATTAGAAAGAAAGAAGCCAGAATGGTCAGATTCAGGTATTAATTTTGATCTCCTTTAATATCAAAAATTATAGAAAAAATTAATAAAGACAAAAATGTTACACGTGTAACAAAATGGGAGAACTATCAAAGTGGACAATCTTGTAGATTAGAAAGTAGCAAGAAAGGAAGACGGAAGCATCACAGATGCATGAAAATGAAAGAAATTAAGTACATGCTCTGGGATCACCTGAAAAACAGAAATCCAGAGAGAGTATACGACAGAAATGATCGAACTGGAACATGAAGGTTATTTTTCGTTGTTAAAATCTTTGAAGACCTCTTTTGAGTACTTGAAGATGAAGAGCAACACCACGAAAAGCTCAACCACCATCAGAGTGAGAGCTATCACGTGTGCAGGAGCCACATCCAGTAAGAACCCCACAATACCAAGCCCTATGGGAACCACTCCCTGGGTGATAACTTCCATAACGGAGAATACCCGCGCCCTGAACTCTGTTGGCACAAGTTTTTGGAATTCAACTGCTATTGGGGTATTAATAAAGGCGTTAAACATCCCCATGAGGGCAAATGTACAGAATATAGCGAAAAACAAAGTCCAGCTTGCATAGCCAAGTCCTTCAATAACCTGTGGAAAGATCAAGGCCACAAAAACGAATATGAGCGCTGTCTCAAAAAGCAATCCTCTGTTCAACAGTTTTTCTACTTTGCTCTTTGCTAGCAATGTACCAATTATGATGTTTCCAATTAATATTCCAGTGACAAAGGAGGTTTGAAGCATCCCGAACTGCTCTGCTGAAAACTGTATGACCACCCGCATCACGTACGGAACCAAAACTGCAAAAAGAGGATTTGCCAAAAAGTTTAATATCAAAGCAAACACCAAGAGGGTTAATAATCCTCTGTGAGCTTTCACGAAGGAAAGACCTTCTCTTAAGTCAGTAATGACTTCTCTTACTTTTTCGAACTTTTTCGTTTTCTGTTCATATTTAATGAAAAATTCGCTCACACCTGAACCCACAAAGGAAATACCATTGATGAGAAATGCCACTTTTATCCCGCCAACCGCGTAGATTATTCCACCCAGTGCAGGACCCACAATCATTGATAGACTGTTAATACTCCCTATGATAGAATTTGCCCTGGTTAAATCCTCTTCTTCCACAATATCGGGGAGCATGGCCATGGTAGCAGGACCAAATAAAGCGTTCATCAGTGATACCACAAATTGAGCCACAAATAATACAGATATTGTAATGTAGTTCTGTGCTGCTAAAAAGGCTAGTAACAAAATGACTGCCCCCCTCCCAAAGTCCGTCCACACCATGATTAATTTCCTGTTGACTCTGTCTCCCACGACACCAGCTACTGGGTACAAAATCAGTCGGGGCGCCATAGTAATGATCATGAAGGTGCCCATGACAGTACCTGATCCCGTTAAATCCAAAATGAACAAGGGTATTGCTATATCCTGTACGCCAGTTCCTATTAGTGAGACTAACCTTCCTACAGCGTATAACCAAAAGTTTCTTTGATCTTTCATGGTGGTCTCCTCGTGGGTTGTTCTCTGTCTTCTATTTTATGTACATTTTTCTGTACTTGGAGTATCTTCTATTTATAAAGGTTTCGGTCAAAATGTATTTCATATATATGAAAGTATTTTTCAAGTTCACTATTATAGGTTTTCGTGGTGCTGTGTGGTAGATGGAGCCCTTGACACTAGAATTCATTGTGGAATGTTCAGTAATGATGGGCCCCAAGTTACGGTTAACTTTCTTCAGTTTTCCAGATCTTGGGAGTCTCCCATGATATCCTGGAGGGTTTCCAGCCATTTTCTTAGTACGAAATTATCGACTTTTTCAGGCATTGTATCACCTTATCACGTTAACCTCATTGGTTCATTGTACCATAAGGAGAGCAGTGGCCTCTTTATAAAATCTTTCTCTTGTAATACTGTCTAGTCGTCGGGGTTGTTATTTCTGTGCAATAAAAAAAGGTAGGAGAGGGAATATGTATGGTTGAGGCTAAAAAATGCAATAGTATCACATTAAAAGAGGGTTTGGCATGAGCAGCTCGTTTTTTTTGTCGATTAGGGAGAAGGTTCAATCTGCTTGATGGTGAAGAACTGGTTGTCCAGCAGTTGCATAATGGGTGCAAGCGATGAGGTCTACGTACGGGACATACTACTTTTAATACCCTGCATTTATGAAAGCAGAAGGTTAGCAATTCTTGATAGTAAAACACAGGTTAAACCAGGATGTTACACGTGTAACAAAAACAAGCGAATAAACTGCATCTTAACGCTCTGAAGTGAAGGTGAACCCCTTTTCAGGTGCGCTATCTTTGAGATATCTGAGGAGTTCTTCCTTTTTGTCGATGTATTGGATGTCAAAGCCTTTGGGAGGTGTATTATCTTTAAAGTATACAGCGAGATACCGATTTCCCAGTGGGCTCCGCTTTAGAGTGATATGATCAATATTCGACCACGGAATGGCTTCATGATCGATAACGAGATGTTCTTTGGTGTGTTCTGCATGTCTTGAGAAGTGTCTTATGACTGCAAAAAAGGCAAGGATTGCAAGTATTGCGAGAAATACTTGAGCAAAGAGGTGGATTTTGGGTCTAAAAAGGAATCCATTCAAAATTGGGTGGTATACAAACCCAATGACATGTAATTGAAGAGGAACCTTCAGATTCGTGAAAGAGTCTGCAATCCAGAAAGGTTGATTCATGGGCACACCTGCGTTCTCGTAATTAATAAGATTACAACTCCTCTATTCCCAGGATATTTAACTGTTTCTGTTTTTAATTGACAAAGCTGTGTGATCATTGATTGATTTGTATTTGTATTTATGGTGATCATTGATGGATTCGGGATCATTAGCAGTACTGGAGCATTATTATATTTCAAGTACAGTCTTGGCTTGGGCTCTCACATTGACATCTTCGTCTTCTGTTAACTCAACCAGCTTTTCTACCACATCTTCCATTAAGTCTTCAGGAACAACTCCTCTCAATGCTCCGAATGCCAGTACAGATCTTCTTCTAACCTGTGCATCAGTATATCCTGTTCTTTCTAACAAATCTTGTATTACAGTGTCTTTTTGCTCTGCATCCAGCACCTGGAAATTTCCTAATCCCTGTTCGAGTTTCACAGTGTCGCCGCTCATCAAGTTGTCCAGCGTTTTCTTCTCTTTCTCTCCAAGAGCAACCCTGAATTCTACTGTTTGTGCAACTCTCAAATACGGGAGAGGGTCCACATCCTCAAAAGGTACCTCTTCAAAAAAGTCAAAAATACTGTCGATGTCATATTTCTTCAACTGTTTCATTTTCTCAAGTTTCTCCTTTCTCTCTGCTTCATTTAAGGAGATTAACTCATTTATCTGGTTTAATAGATCAGGACTATCCTCTAAATCTCGGTAAAAATCTGCGAATCTGGTCTGCAGTAGAAGAAATTTAACTAAATATTCGCTTTCCAACGGCAGTTCAAGGAGCCTTGACAGTGATGTTCTCATTTCATACGTGTTCAGAAACCTTTTTAATTTTCTCGGATTGAACTCATTTCCCCTTATTGTGAGGATATCATGTTCTGTAAGGGCTTTGTATCCATCCATAGGAAAGGTTTTTATATCTACGTAGGTTTCCAGAATTTCTAGGAATTCTTTGTCAATATTCTTTCCAATTCTTCTAATATCTTTGGCAAAATCCTGAAAACTCTCTTTTTTTAGATATTTTAAAGCAAAGAGATACCTTAAATAGATTTTCATATCCTCTTCTGATCTCCGGGGTATGTGGAAGTAGAGCTGGATTATCTTATCGAGGTAGTCAGCAGCTAATTCCTGGGCATTTTCAACATTGGAAAACCTCCGAGAGACTGCATGGCGAACTCTCTCGTAATCTAATCCCAGTATATAAACGCACTTTCTTGAGCTGAGCATGAGCTTTATAGTCTCTAAAATGTCCACAGTGGCACCCATTCTGCACCTATCCAGGTCATCTATAAAGATGACAAGTCTTTCAACATTTAAGGAATCAACAACCTCTTCAAACTTTTTTTCAAATTCTGCTATGGACTCAACTTTTTTCTTGGGTTTGAAACATTTTCTTAGGGCATTGATGTCAAGTTTTTGTGAAATCATGGAATCTCTCAGAAATGTTACTACTTCAATCCATTCTATTCTCTCTCTCAGTTCCTTGAGTTTTCTCTTGGTCCTCCATCCTAGAGATGGCTCAAGCTGATTGAGGATTGTCTGGATTAGAGCTGTCCATATTTGCTTTTCATCATCAAACTTCCACGCATTGAACCAAACTGTTTGTACATTGTGTCTTGATTCAAGCTTGTTTTTGAGCATGAGCATGAGGCTTGTCTTTCCCATGCCCCAGCTTCCGAATACTCCGATAGTGAAGGGAGTAATTCCTTCTGATTCAGTAATGAGTTCGGAAAGTGAATTGATATATGGATCAAACCCCAGGACATCAATATTTGTTTCTTTATCTGAAAGCATAGAATAAATTAGGAAACTAGATTTATAAATTTTTTCTTTAGAAGGTTACCCTATAGGTTAATTTTATTTCATAACATGACATATGATCCATCCCTAGAATTTTACTCTTATATTCAGTTCAAATTAGTATTTAAGGTTTATTTTCTTGTTTTTTTGTCCATTTCAACGCAGTGTCTTTTGCGATTCTCTTCTTCCGTGTGAGCATAGCAACTTTTCGGATAACCATACTATACACCATTAAAACCCATGCTATCAGTTGTAGGCAAGACATTATTATATTAAATATTGGAAATATTTGAGAAAGTATATCAAAATAATAAAAATATACTGCCATGGACAATGTCATGGGCACAAGACCAATTGTTAATAAAAACCATGCAATAGTCACTATAAGCAGAATTCGCTTGGAGGGATCATCAGAATCCATTTTTCGGTAGATACGAAAAAAGAGGATTGCTATCACCAAAAGAATTGGAGTCTTCAGTACCGGAAGTACCAAATAAGTATCACCCCATATAGTGGAATAAAGATGAGTTGTCATAAAATAGAAAACAAAAACAGAATAAACTAGCATGATAAGGACTGACATTTTCTCTCTAAGAAAGGATCCCTTCTTAAAAAACAGCAGAGATGCCCCATAGTAGAGTAACGTTATTCCCAGCACAGCTGTTATCATTAAGCATCCATCCTCTGCTTCTGCTGTTGATAAAAAGATTTCTAGTATTATAAGAGGAAACCAACTCCCCAGCGTGCTGTGTGGTATGAACCCCACGCCCCATGCAAGCGATGCACGAAACCTTCTGAGGATATAATCGCGGAAGAAGTACACTGAAAGGATCAGTGTGGCTGCAGTTTCAAACGTAAGAAGGATCAAAAACATTACCAATGAGTATTCTTCTATCATGGAAAAATCATCTCCATCGGTATCTGAGTAACCTATCCAAGCAACAATATCCTGGTTGTCATTTCTATCATCTTCCCACACAACGGTATATTCACAGATTGCAGGACACTTTTGGCTTCTAAGATCTTTTGTTATCTGAAACTCTCTTAATGTGGAAAGGTCATAGTAGTAGATATCCCAGTTACCATTTCTATGATCTTCCCAGACCACAATATTGTTATAGATTGCCGGATTTCCTTGATAGTCTCTGTCTGTAGTTATCTGAAACTCTTCTTTTGTTGAAAGGTTGTACCCGTAGATATCATAGTTACCATTCCTATGATCTTCCCAGACCACAATATCTCCATAGATTGCGGGAGACCATTGATCACTTTCATCTGTAGTTATCTGAAATTCTTTTTTTGTTGAAAGGTTA